>Ga0208849_1000442_pt1 | contig 38910 bp, 40 predicted proteins | sample NGESurdeep072012_10_FD_184470 | JGI IMG/M metagenome (GOLD analysis project Ga0208849, IMG submission 184470) | Arctic peat soil microbial communities from Barrow, Alaska - NGEE Surface sample 53-3 deep-072012 (SPAdes) | ecosystem: Environmental > Terrestrial > Soil > Wetlands > Peat ... | reverse complement strand
CCGAAGTTCAAGGGCAATGTCGTGGCGCGTGTTTTGAAGAGCGTCACGGCCGATGCCGCCTATGAGTTTGTCAAAGAGGTCGTTTCCAACAAGGTCAGCTTGCTGGCGACCGACGCTTGGTCTGGTTACGATGGGCTGCCCCATACGCTTCCGCACAAGAGCGTTGACCACCACAAACATCAATACGTTGTCGGCGCGGTCCATACCAACACGATTGAGGGCTTTTGGAGCATCTTTAAGCGTGGCGTTGTCGGCACGTTCCACAAGGTCAGCGCCAAATATCTGCCGCTGTACGTGGCTGAGTTTCAGTTCAGATATAATAATCGAGCCAATGCGGATATTTTCGGCGCGGCGACAGGCGGATGCTAAAGATCGCGCAAATAGTCGCCGCAGTAGCGGTAATTGCACTCTTGCTCTCATTGGCGGGGGTTGCGTATCTGTCATCGCCACCACCCGGTAATCCAAGCCAGCAGCAGTCCGCCGCTGAAGCAAAAAGCGGCAAGCAACCCGAAGAAAAGCGCTCGTTACGGGGCTTTATCGGCTTCCTGTTCCCCGATTCGATTGCGTTTTTCACTTTCTGGCTGATGTTGGCGACCGTCATTTTGGGAATCGTCGCCGTCGTTCAGATAGGTTACTTGAGTAGAGCGGAATTTATTACGGCGGCCACGGCCAAAGCCGCCAAAGATCAGGCCAAGGCTGCCGCTGATGCGAACATTGCCGCGACGAAGGCCCTTCAGCAGAGTCAACGACCGTGGGTTATTGCTGACAGCATCGTTTTTGCTAGGCCGATCTCCTACACTGCCGATAGATACGACATCCAACTTAATTTGATGCTCAAAAACACCGGACCTTCGATTGCCACAGATGTTTTTACCGTTATGCGGTTGGAGGAAAATTTGACGACGACTCTCGAAACGAATTGGAACAAAACCGACGAAGACCTTCGGGATAGGAAAGAGAACGTCATCAAGCAATCCAAATGGCCGCTGGGTATCGTATTGGCACCCGGTCAGTTCACTCCTCAGCCCTTCGGTTTTGGCGGACCTGCGGACAAGCCGGGCTCCCCCCCCGCCGTAAAGATTAGAGGAAGGGCTTATTATTTCCTTGGATTGATCGAATACAAAGATCAGTTCGGCCTCACCCATAAAACCAGATTTGCCTTCAATCCCGACCCATGGGGCGGCGGAAGCCTTGTCGTTTCCGGCGGCATGCAAGAAGCCGACTAGCGCCAGCGTGACAAGGACGCGGCGGCCAAAGTCGCCAAGCCCCCAGCCGGGGGCTTTTTTATTGGCCGGAGTGGGACGGCGCCTGTCACGCTGGGAATGATATTTCATAGTCATCGGGCACCAGCCAAGTCCCGGATAATCGCCAAATCAATGGGTGGTCACGTGTGCTGCGACAAAATCTTTACAATTCCGGAGACAAGGAATAAAAGCCTAAATATGTACTTGACTCCACAGACCGCTAGGGGTAGTAATCCCTTGAAAAGCCCCGCAGTCATGGGCATTTCTGGTGGGCCATGATAACAAAATCGAATACGGAAAATAGTCCTAATAATGTAAATGTCACGCCGGAGATGTACGAAGCCGGACTGATGGCTATGGTGCCGTATACTCTGACTACAGACGGGTATGATTTGGAAAAAGCATTGCCTGCGGCATTTAAGGCAATGATCGAAAAATATGAAGAATCTCGATTCCGAGATCAGAAAAATTCCAAGTAGCTTCCCAAATCTCGTGATTGAGATTTTGAAGCTCTGTAATTTCTATTCGCTTATAGGCGTGCTCTAGTTTTGATTTAGCGGTCTTTTGCAAGCGATAAATCCTGCCGGAAAGGTTTGGATCATGGGGCGCAAATGAGGATAACCATGGATCGTGCGCAACGCGATGGCGACGTTCTCCTATACCTCGTATCCGCTCCTTAAATTTATTTAACTTGGTGATCTGTATTTCTGGAATATTTCGAAGGTGAGCAAGAGAAATTAATGCCTCCATTCGTGGAACAACGGCACCAATCTGAGCGGTAAGACATGCCCCAATATCAGGATTGTCTGCTAGACCAGCTAGTTCCCATATAATGATATCAATGTCATATTCTAATTGTGCAAAGCCAGAAACGATTCGAGCAATTTGTTGCGCATATTCATTTGGAATAAGACCCGGCAGCAGAACCTCACCTGGTGGCTGTTCCGGAGTGTGAACCATGGCACGTCATCCTCAACACGATAATGAGCCGTATAGCGAAGAGGAAGCGCAACGGCGCTTCCTCGCTGCGGTCAAAGCCGGACTGCAAACGAAGCCCAAGCCCCTAAGGAGTATCACGCCTAAAGGCGTCCTGGCGCAATCGAAGAAAAAGCGGCGGACTAGGTGACATCGCGGCCTCCAAATACTGATCTATTTTTCATCGTTCCAGAGAGGCAATTCTAGCTGCCGCCCCGCACGAAGGCGACGCCGATTTTTGCGACGCCAGCGCATGAACCGCTTCGCCTGATGACTGAAAACCGGCTTAGTGAGATTGCCGGTATGTTAGGCGCTTCCCTTCAATACCCTTGATCGCGGCGAGCGTCCGATCACTATCGTTGAAGCCGAGCGCCGTGCGGTAATTGTAGCGGTGATCAAACTCGGCAAGGTAGCGGTGTAAATGCTTCTCTTTGCAATGCTGATAAACGCCGCGCATTCCTCGTTTGAAGATCGAGAAATAGCCTTCCGCTGAATTGGTATGCACGATTGCATCATTGTCGTAGCGGACGTACTCACCAGCAGTGTGCTTGACGGTATCATGCCGCTGGAACCACTTTCCGGCAATATCGGGATAGAGGCTGCTTTCGTCGGTGTGCAGCCGTGACTCGCGGGCGATGTTTTCGCGCACGATCTTGCCAACTGACTCACCATCGCAAACCGGAACATGGAACGAGCGTACGTTGCCACCACGTTCGACCAGTGAGACGATCGGGCGCTTGTTCGCGGCGCGGCCCTTTTTGAGGTACGGCGTACCATCGGTGCGCTTGGTGCGCGGATTCTGAACCGGGCCGTAATAGGTTTCGTCGGCTTCAACGATCATGCCGCCGCCGCCCATCTGGCCAAGGCTGCCAGCGCGCATTGCTTCGCGGATACGGTGCGCCATGAACCACGCCGACTTGTAATCGAGGTCTAGCGCCCGGTGGAGCTGGTGGGCGCTCATGCCCTTCTTTGAGGCGTTCAGCAGGTGGAAGCCCATCAGCCACTTATTCAGGGCGATATGGCTGCGCTCCATGACGGTGCCGGTCGTGACCGTGAAATCCTTACGGCACTCTTTCTCGGCGCACCGATACCAGCCGAGCTTTTTCGTCTTGTAGGCGTGGTTGATGACGCCGCAATGCGAGCAGATCGGCCCTTCGGGCCAGCGCAGCTTTTCCAGCCATTCGCGGGCGGCTTCGGGGGACTGGAAATGCGGGGCGACAAAGGCGTTCGACATGGCTCAATTCCTTCAAATCCGAGCCAATTACTAGCATTTGTGCCTTGTGGAGTCAAGTCCATAATTGGGAATAAAAGCCGAATCCTCGCTCTTCGTAAAGGACGTCCGCCGGTGACTCCGGCTGGCGGGGGCGGGTGCGGTGCCCGCGGGCAAAGGGTTCGTCCCCTGTGCACTCGGGCGGCTCGGACATCATGTCTGCCGACACTATGACCGGCATGCGAGGTGCTCGCTGGAACCGGGGCGGACGCCGGCGGGATACCCCCGCCACCTACAGGCGCTTGCTCCGCGAAGCCTGGTCCGGGTTGCACCTTGGGATGCGTGAGTCCCAAGGGAAGAGCCGCCGTGGAACGCCGACAGGCGAGCGCGCCCTGCAGGGTGCGCGCTGCGCCTCACGGTGCAGCAGGTGAGACCGCGTCTGTCGGCGTTCCGCTTCCTTTGTCTCCGCGTAGCCCGGGTTGAGCGAAGCAAAACCCGGGAGCGGCAGTGAAAGCCGCAAGATCGTCCCCGGATTTCGCTTCGCTCAATCCGGGCTACAGCGTGCGCCGCATCCGATCGTGATGCTTCGGGCTTTCCACTGCCCGAGTCATCTGACGAAGGTCGGGGTAGCGGCGTGGTTATTGGGAATGGCGTGCCTCATAGCTCGGATGCGAACAAAAAACGCATCGCGAGAACGAGAAGGCTTGCGTTATTGCGGCAAGCGATCGACGACTATACGGTTCCATCGACATCCAAGGAGCCCGCCGTGCCGATCCTGCAAGCGAATGACAATCCACCGTTCAACGTGACTCGCGCCAGTTATGCGGTGCTGCGGGTCAACGGATCCGGCCAGAATCCGATGACGCTCGAACGCTACATCGGCGCGGCATGACGGGTCGGGGAGGGGGCGAGATGCCGGGTCGTGTCATGCAACGGTGGATCACCGTGCCCGCCGCGCTTGTCGCGCTGCTGCTCCTGCCTGGCGCAAAGCCGAGCGTGTTCAATCCGAACGCGCTATGGAAAATCGTGCACGAGCAATGCGTGCCGAACCAACAGCAGCACGGCGACCCGAAGCCGTGCGCCGAAGTCGATCTGAAAGACGGCGTCGACCGGGGCTACGCTGTTTTAAAAGACCTCAACGGCCCGACGCAGTATTTGCTCATTCCGACGGCTCGCATCGTCGGCATCGAAAGCCCCGAACTGCGGGCGCCCGGCGCGACTAATTATTTCGCCGCCGCGTGGGACGAACGGCGCCTCGTCGAAAAGACGCTCGGACACGAGCTGCCGCGCGACAATGTTGGGCTCGCGGTCAATTCGGTGCTGTCGCGGTCGCAAACCCAGCTGCACATCCATATCGATTGCATGCTCCCCGACGTGCGCAACACGCTGGCGCGGCTGCGCTCATCGATCGGCGACACGTGGGCGGCGTTGAGCGAGCCGCTGGGCGGGCATCCGTACTGGGCCATGCGGGTGATGGGATCGACGCTCGACGGCCACAATCCGTTCAAGCTGCTCGCGGACGGGATACCGCGGGCGCGGACCAACATGAAGTGGCGCACACTGGTCGTGGTCGGCATGCAGTTTGACGGCGATGCACCGGGTTTCGCCCTGCTCACTGACCGCGTCAATCCGCTGCTTTTCGATATCGCCGCCGGCGCGCGCTTGGAGGATCACACCTGCGGGGCGGCGCACTGACGGTCACACCCGCGGATTCACACCCGCCGGTGCAGGCGGTGCTCGATCCACAGCAACAGGCCGTTCGCCATGGCCGCGAAGGCAAACAGCACGATCGCCACCATCATCATCTCCTGACCTTGCAGCAGCTGCATCGCGTTCATGATCATCGAGCCGAGGCCCTCTTTCGATGCAAACATTTCGCCGAGCAGCACGCCGAGCAGCGTCACGGTGAAACCGATGCGCAAGCCGGTGAATATTTCCGGCAATGCGGCCGGCAGCAGCACATGCGTGATCGTCTGCCACGGCGTGAGCTGCATGGTGCGGGCAGAGCGCAGATAGACCGGCGGGATCGCCCGGATCGCGCCGATGGTGAGCAGCGCCACCGGCAGGATGCCGTGCAGCGCGCCGAACGCCACCTTGCCGGAAATGCCGAGCCCGAACATGAGCAGCACGACCGGATAGAGCGTGATTTTCGGCAGCGAGTAGAGCGAGACCAGGATCGGCTCGCCGACGGCGCCGGACAGCCGATGCGCGCCCATCCATACGCCGATGGCAAGCCCGATGCCGTAAGACAGGATCAGCGCGTAGCCGAGTTCAAGGCCCGTTGTCGTCAGGTTGGCGAGAAAGCGCGGCGTAGTCACGTTGTGCATGAGGTAGACGAGTGTCGGCAGCGGCGCCGGCAGCGCCGTTTCGCCGGCGATCTTGTGCAGAAGCTCCCAGCTCACGAGCAGCGCGAACAGAATGACCAGCGTGTCGGCGGCGCGGCGTGTCGCGGTCACGCGCGGCCACCGCTGCGCCGTTCGGCTAAGCGCATGTCGAGACCGTGAAGAACCGCGTTGACCAGCGTGGCGACGATGAGCAGGAACAGGATCAGCGCATACATGCGGCGGTTGTCGAAATCCGCATACGCCTCGGCGATGTCGCGGCCGAGGCCGGCGGGCGAAAGAATGAATTCGGCGGCGATGACGGCGATGAAGCCGTACGATACCGAAAGTTTTACGCCGGTGAACAGATACGGCGCCGCGGCTGGAAGCTGCAGCTGCAGTGCGGTGGCGATGCGGCCGAGGCGATGCACGCGCGCGACCTTGGTCAATACGTGCGGCACGCGATCGAGCCCGTTGAGCGTGGCGATGATCATGGCGACAACGGCGGTGGCGACGCCAATCACCACGATCGGCATGATCGAGAGGCCGAAGATCGCGATCAGGACCGGATAGAAGATGAAGACCGGAACCGCGTAATAAGTGGCGAAGAACGGATCAAGCGCCTCGCGCACGCGCTGCAGCGCATGGATGACACAGCCAAGGGCAAAGCCGAGCGCGATGGAGATGGCGATGACCAGCGCGATCATGCCGAGCGTGCGTTCGATCTCGGCGGTAAGCGTGCCGGAAGCGAGCAGCGTCCACAGCGCGCTCGCCATTTCGGACGGCGGAATGATGACGTTGTGGTTGATGAGGCCGAGGCGGCAGGCGAGCTCAAGCGCGCCGACCGCCACGACGACCACGATGAGGCGGATCAGGCCGACGCGGCTCATTGATTGTCCTGTCGTTCCCGCGCACGCGGGAACCTATAATCGCCGGCCGCGCAGAATTTGCTCCGATCGTGATTATGGGTCCCCGCTTGCGCGGGGACGACGCAGCGTGCTTGTCGATAACAGATATTCATTCCGCAGCCAGCGCGCCTTGGCCCGAATGACCGAGCGCTTTGAGCGATTCGCCGCGCAGGCGCTCCCACAGCCGGCCGGTGATTTCGCCGAAGGCTGCGTTGCCGACGACTGTCGAGTCGCGCTCGCGCGGCCAGCCGGTTTCGATGATCTCGATGAATTGGCCGGGCCGCGCCGACATGGCGCCGACCCGGTCGGACAGCATGGCGGCTTCGTCGAGCGCATGCGTGATCAGCAGCACCGTCGCGCCGGTGCGCCGCCACAACCGCAGGACTTCGTCACCCATCAAAAGCCGCGTCTGCGCATCGAGGGCGCCGAATGGCTCGTCGAGCAGAATAAGACGCGGCTGCAGCACCAGCGTGCGCGCGATGCAGACGCGCTGGCGCATGCCGCCGGACAATTGCGACGGATAAGCCTTGGCAAAGTCCTTCAGCCCCATGAAGGCGAGCGCATCGTCGACGCGGCGGCGAATTTCAGGCGCCGCAACGCCGCTCCGCCGCAGTCCGAATGCGGCGTTGTCCCACACCGTCAGCCAGGGGAAGCTCGCATCCTCCTGAAACACGACGCCGATGCCATCGGCGACTTCGCCGTGAATCGGCTTGCCTTCGAACGTGACCGTACCGGCGCTCGGCGTCTGCAGGCCGGCGAGCAATTCGAGAAAGGTCGACTTGCCGCAACCGGACGGCCCGATCACGGCAAAGAACTCACCCTTGCGCAGGTCGAGGTCGATAGGGCCCAGCGCATGCACCGGCGGATGGCCGCCGGCGCCCGCGTAAACCCGCGTGACCTTGTCGATCCGCGCATGAACTTCGCCGGGCATCGATGACACGCTCACTTCTGCAGGTCGGCCGGCAGGAACGAAGGATCAATCATCTTCGTCAGATCGACGTCCTTGTCGAGCATGCCGACGAGGCGCATGACGTGCGCCGTGGTTTGCAAAAGCGGCATCTCGATCCGGCCCTCGCTGTAAAACTTCGCCGCGACCAGCTGGTGCATCATGGCGCTGACGTCTTTGGGCGGCAGCGGCGCGTACACCTTCTCCAGAACCTTGCTGGCGTCGTCGGTATGCTGGTCGATGAACTGAACCGCCTCGCGCCGCGCGATGAGGATGGCGCGCAATTTGTCGGGATGATTCTTGATCAGGTCTGTGCTGGCGATGCCGGCCGCGGGCGGCAGTTCGGGCAGTTCGCTCGGTCCCATGATGACATGGTACTTGCTCTCGCCGCCGCGCATCATGAACAGGATGCCCGGAATGGACGTTGCGTCGACGACGTGGTTCTCGAGCGCGGTCAATGCGCCGGCCAGATTGCCGAGCGCGACGCGCTGAACGTCGCCGGGTTTAAGCCCGACTTTTTCGGCGGCCGCCACGATCGTCATCTCGCCGAGCGATTTCGGATTGCTGATGGCGAATTTCTTGCCCTTGAGGTCCTTGACCGATTTGATCGGCGAGCCCGGCATGACGATGATGACGTTGTCGGCGAGCGAGCGAGTGCCGATATTGACGATCTTGAGGTCCTGGCCCTGGCTGATGGCGGCGATTGCGGCCGCCGGCGAGGTTTCGCCGAAGCCGAGCGAGCTTGCGATCACCGCGCGTACCGAGGAGCCGCCGCCTTCGCCGGAAATGACGCCGGTGACGTCGACGCCTGCCTTTTTGAAGAAGCCCTTCTCGATGGCGACGCCGTAGGGCGCGCCGGACGGATCATTCTTATACTGGGTGACGAGAAGATCTTCGGCCGCGGCCGGCGACCATGCGGCAACGCACAATGCACTGACGCAGACCGCAAGCGCCGCAAATGAGGATTTCGGCTGCAACATATTCATCTCCTTGGCGTTATACGGAAGCTCGATCGTTTGACCTGCCTCCGGTCCCGGCGTCTGAGCGCCGCGAAACCGCATTATCGCCTGACCCGCCGCGAATGGGAATGCGGCGTGTTTTGCCAGATGTTTACTTTGCCCACCCTATACTCGCCCACCGTCCATCACCGCTCCGGCCCCCCAAGTGCGGCCTCGCTGCGGAGGATCGAGATCATGACGCTGGTCACTGAAGCCGTTCGAGTACCCTTGCCGGCGCGCGGCGCGCCTGCCACACGCGAGCCGGCCTGGTTCGCGTCCTATCCGGCGGGCGTACCGCGGACAATCGACACCGGCGCCTATCCGTCGCTGCATGCCATGCTGCTCGAAGCCTGCCGCGATTTTGCCGAGCGGCCGGCCTTCGAATGCCTGCGCGCGCGTATCACCTATGCCGAGTGGGAACAGTTCAGCCGGGGCTTCGCGGCATTCCTTGTCGAACAGGCCGGCTGCCGGCCTGGCGACCGCGTCGCCATCATGCTGCCGAACCTGCTGGCCTATCCGGTCGCGTTTCTCGGCGCGCTGCGTGCCGGCATGACCGCCGTCAACGTCAATCCACTGTATACGCCGCGCGAACTGAAAGAGCAGCTCACCGATTCCGGCGCCACAGTCATCGTCATTCTGGAAAACTTCGCCCACAAGCTCGAAACCATTATCGCCGAGACGCAGATCCGGCACGTCGTGGTGGCGCGGCTCGGCGACTTCGCGGCACTGTTCAAGCGCTGGGCGTTCAATCTGGCGAATTCGTACGTCAAGCATGCCGTTCCGACCTGGCATCTGGCAAAATTCACGATGCTGCTGGATGCCTGCAACCACGTACCGAGCGCGCACTACGTTGACGCGGAGCCGGGAGCGGACGCGGTCGCGCTGCTGCAATATACCGGTGGCACAACCGGCGTCTCCAAGGGCGCGATGCTGTCGCATCGCAATCTGATCGCCAACACGCTGCAGTGCTCGGCCTGGCTCGGCTCCGGCGTCCATCTGCCGGAAGAGCGTGTCCTCACGCCGCTGCCGCTTTATCATATCTTCTCGTTGACAGCGAACCTCCTGGTGTTCGCGCATTTCGGCGGCGTGAATGTGCTGATTCCCGATCCGCGCGATCTGCACCGGCTCATTCGCACTATGCGCGACGGGCGCATCACCGTGGCATCCGGCGTCAACACGCTGTTCAATGCGCTGGTCAACCGGCCGGACTTCGCGGCGCTCGATTTCAGCGGCTTGCGCGTCACTATCGGCGGCGGCGCCGCGGTGCAGACGGAAGTTTCCCGCCGCTGGCGCAAAATCACCGGCCGAGACCTGGTCGAAGGCTACGGTTTGACCGAAGCGTCGCCGGTGGTCTGCATCAATCCGCTCGACAGTCCGAAGCTCGGCACGGTCGGCTTGCCGGTACCGTCGACCGAGGTCACGGTCCGCGACGACATGGGCTCGATACTCGGTCCGGGCGAGGAGGGCGAAGTCTGGGTACGCGGTCCGCAGGTCATGCGGGGTTACTGGCAACGGCCCGAGGAAACCAGGCGTGTGCTCACCACCGACGGCTGGCTGCGCACCGGCGATATCGGCACCTTCGATCCGCGGGGCTTTCTGCAACTGCTCGACCGCAAGAAGGACTTGATCATCGTGTCCGGCTTCAAGGTCTTCCCCAACGAGGTCGAGGATGTCACGATGCTGCATCCCGGCGTGCTTGAAGCTGCGGTGATCGGCGTACCGGACGCGCGCACCGGCGAGGCGGTGAAGCTGTTTGTTGTCAAGCGCGATGCGGCGCTCACCGCGGCGGATCTGACGAAGTTTCTGCAGGCGCGTCTGGTCAACTACAAGCGGCCGCATATCATTGAGTTCCGCGACAGCCTGCCGAAGAGCAATATCGGCAAGATTCTGCGCAAGGAGCTGCGTTAATTCGCACCCAAGTCAGTCGGCGCGGCGCGCTTTCGCGCATCGCGGCAAGCGCGGTGTTCGTGCCGGCGGTGTTCTCGAGCCGTCGCGCCTTCGCACAACCGCTGCCGCTGCCCAGCGTCGCGCCGAGCGACGCGATGCTGCTGCGTCCCGGCGACGCACAGTTTTCGACATACGAGGCCGCCTTCAATGGCCGCACCATGCTGACGCCGCAGCTGCGGGCGATGTGCAAGACCGCCAACGGCGTTGGCGTCATGGTGGATTGGTGCCGGTCCAACAGTCAGGCGTTTGCGCTGCGGTGCGGCGGGCATTCCTATGAGGGCTTCTCGCAAAGCACGAGCGTCGTCATCGACACCCGCATGATCAATGCGATCAGCGTCGATAAGGCCGCCAAGACGGTGACGGTCGGTGCCGGCGCGTCGCTCGGGGCCATCTACAAGGCCGTTTGGCCGCATAACCTGGCGTTTGCCGCCGGCAGCTGCCCGACGGTCGGCATATCCGGCCACGCGCTCGGCGGCGGTTACGGCAATCTCGCCCGGCCGTTCGGGTTGACTTGCGATAACCTGCTGTCGATCGATCTGGTCGACCCGCAAGGACACCAGTTGCACGCCGACACGCAGCAGAACCCCGATCTGTTCTGGGCCTGCCGCGGCGGTGGCGGCGGTAGCTTCGGCTTTACGCTGCGCCCTTTGAACAGCGTCCTGGTGTTCAAGATCGACTGGTCTGGGATTTCGCTGGCCCATGCAGTTTCAATCATGAAACAATGGCAGGCCTGGGCCCCGCAGGCTCCGGCCTCCATCAATGTCAATCTGGTCATCACCCGGCATACTGGCGGCGGCATTGATCTGCGCTGCTCCGGCCAGTCGACTGGCTCGCTCAGCGAACTCAAGCGCGAGCTGAAACCGCTATCATCCGCACCGCAGATCAGGTCGATGCCGTTTTCCGCGTCGATCAATTATTTTGCCGGCGGAGCGAGCGGCTGGGCCTATCAGTCGGCGCCGATGAAGGGGAAGTCCGACTTTGTCACGTCGCCAATGGGCGATACGGGAGTTACGGCGTTGATGAACGAGATCGATGCCAAGAAGACCGTTTACGTGATCTGCGACGCCTATGGCGGCGCGATTGCCGACGTTGCGGCCGATGCAACGGGTTTCGCTCATCGCAAAGGCACGCTGTTTTCGATCCAATATGGCAGCCAATGGAGCAACGCTGCCGACACGCCGCAACGCCTCGCCGACATGCGCGATCTGTACACGGCGATGCGGCCATATGTTTCCGGCGGCGCCTACGTCAACTACTGCGATCTCGATCTGGCGGATTGGCAAAATGCATACTGGGGCGCAAATCTTCTGCGGCTGAAGCAGATCAAATCGGCGTTCGATTCCGGCAATGTGTTTCGGCACGCCCAGAGCGTCCCGTTGGCCTGATGCTTCGTCGGTGACCGCTATGCCAGCCATGCCGCGGGAGCGCCTTCCTGCTCCCATGACGGCATGCTAACCGTAACCCGATAAATCACAATGCGCGAGGACGGCAGGAAATGCCCAAGTTACAGCTTTCGTTTGCGAGCGGCCTCTATGACCGGATGCAGCCGCTCTATACGGGCGAGGTGAAGCCCGACGGAATTGACCTCAATTTCATCGCCATCGACCAGCCACGCCCGATCTTCGATCGTATGTCCGGCGGGCAGGAATTCGATGTTTCCGAATATTCGCTGTCTGAATTCACGCAGCGGTTTACCCGCAACGAGTGCCCGTTCGTCGCCATCCCGGTATTCCCGTCGATCGCCTTCCGCATGGGCTACATCGCCATCAACAAGAAGTCCGGCATCAAGACGCCCAAGGACCTCGAAGGCAAGCGCATCGGCGTGCCGCTCTACACGATGACGGCCGCCATCTTCATCAACGGCATTCTGCATCACGAATTCGGCGTCGACCTCACCAAGGTCAAATGGGTACAGAGCGCCATGAATGAAGCGGGTTCGCATGGCAGTCCGACCGTGCTGCCGCTTCTGAAGAACATGTCGATTGAAAACAACAAGTCAAAAAAGACGCTGGGGCAATTGCTTGCCGATGGCGAGATCGATGCGACGCTGGGCACCAGCCTGCCGGAGGAAATTCGCACCAATCCCGACATCGTGCGGTTGTTCCCGAACTTTGTCGAAGTCGATACCGACCTCTGGAAACGCAAGGGCATCTATCCGATCATGCACACCATCGCCATCAAGAAGAGCGTCTACGAGCGCTATCCATTTGTGGCGACGAGTCTCTATGACGCCTTCGTGAAGGCGAAGAAGATTGCGCTGGCAAAGATGTTCAATCTGCGCGCCGTTCGTTACATGACGCCGTTCCTGATGCGGGAGATTGACGATATCTGGGAGGTTTTCAACGGCGATCCATGGCCCTACGGCATCGAGCCGATGCGGCGAACCATCGAGGCCCTTATCCTTTATCAACAGACGCTCGGCCTGACCGATCGCGGCGTGAAGGCCGACGACCTGTTCGTGCCGACATTCGGCTGATCGCAAATCCTGTCCCGAACAACGACAAGCTGGAACAAATCACCATGAGCCAAGTCGAAGACATCCTGCGTGACCTCGTTGTCGCCAATCGCATCTTGTCCAATGAAGACGTGGTCGACGCCTACGGCCACATCAGCGTGCGCCATCCCGACAATCCCAAGCGCTTCTTTATGTCGCGCTCGCGTGCGCCGGAGCTGGTCGAGCGTCACGATCTCATCGAGTTCGACCAGGAGGGCGAGCCGATCAACGACAAGCGCTCGCCGTATCTCGAGCGTTTCATTCATGCGGCGATTTTCGAGTCACGGCCCGACGTCGTGGCGGTGGTTCATGCCCACGCCGAGGACACACTGCCGTTCGGCCTGATCAACAAGCCGCTCGAACCGGTCATCCATTCCGGCAGCTTCATTGGCGGCAAGGTGCCGGTCTGGGATATCCGCAAGAAATTCGGCGACACCGACCTTCTGGTGCGCAACATGGCGCAGGGCCGCGATCTGGCGAAATGCATGGGCAGGGGCGACGTCGCGCTGATGCGCGGCCACGGCTTTGCCTCGGCAGGACGCTCGATCATCGACGTCGTGCGGCTTTCGGTCTACCTGCCGCGCAACGCGCGCGTGCAGATGAATGCGATGCGCATGGGCGGCAAGCCAAAGACGCTGTCCAAGGGCGAGATCGCCTCGCGCGGCAAGGGCGATAGCTACAAGCCGACCTCGCCGACAACCTGGCGCGCCTGGGAGTACTGGGCAACGAAGTGCGGGTGCGGCGACATGATCGGCAAACCGCCCAAGCACGAACACTGAAGTCATTTCCAAATGAAGATGGCCGGGAAAGCCCGGCCATCCAAACCACAAGTGACCGCTGACGAAGCAGCGTCTATTGCAGCGTCAATTCGGTGACTTTGCCGTGCTTGTCGCGGCCCTGCGCGTAGTATTGGCCGATGTTGTGCATCAGCGCGGCGTCGGACACTGAATAGACGATGGCGTCCTCCTTGCCGGCATTGATGTGGCGGCGCCACATGAAGTTCGGCACGACGAACAGATCGTTGTGGCTCCACTCGAAGCGCTTGCCGCCGACTTCCGTGGTGCCGGTGCCTTCGATGCACACATAATAGGTGCCCGCGGTCTCGCGCTTCCATTCGGTCTCTTCGCCCGGCCGCAGCAATTGCGCCGAGTAGTTCAGCGTCTTGAACACCGGTTCGCCGGTGACCGGATTGACGAAGTCGACCTTGATGCCTTCGTGCGGATCGCCCTTTTCCTTGCGCAGACTGTGCAGCATGTCCTTCACGTCTTCGCCGCGGAAATGGAACAGCGGCGCGGGATTATGGCCGACACCGCGCTGATGGCTGACGAAGGTGGGCTTGAGGCCGCCGTGGCCGTAAAGGTGGCGTGAATAACCTTCGCTGACGGTGACGGCCTGCACGTTGGTGTTGCCCTGCGCGCCCGGCATGTTGTGATCGACCCAGGCGGCGTCGAGGAATTCCATCAGCGGCCAGTCGAGCGTGTCGATCCAGACGCACGGCTCATCGGAGTCGTTGCCATGGTCGTGCCAAGTTCCGTTTGGCGTCAAAATCAGATCACCCCGGTTGGCGGTGACGCGTTCGCCCTCGACGACGGTGTAGCCGCCCGTTTTAGAAAGGATCGTGCGGCTAGCGTTCGGCGAATGCAGATGCACCGGCGCCACGTCGCCCGGATTATAGATCGAGATTGCGCAGCGGATGGTGTTGGTGACCTGGAGGCGGCCGTTAAGTCCGGGATTGAGGAGAAGGATACTTTGGCGGTCGGCAAACTCGATAGGCGACACGTCGGCCTTCCGGGCGATCTCTGAAATCTGTTTGAGGTAGCCGCTATATTCATTCCACTTCCACTGATACGGCGCGGTCTTCAACTGGGCGACCGCGACGCGGCCGCTCGCGAGCTGGCCGGAACCTTCGCCGCTTGTCTCGCTGAACCACGGGCGTTGCGCGGGAGCGTTGGCCTGGGTGCGGACCCAGACGTTATGCTTGCCGGCGTCGGTGTTGATGGCCTCCATCAACTCGCGCGCTTTGTTCGACAGTCCGCTCGGCGCGGGGGGCTTCATTGTTACCGTGGCCATGATCACGTCTCCTGCAAAAAACGGGGCCAAAAGATAGGCCGGTTGTCGTCCCTAACCCTAATGGCGGCCGGGAATTTTTGTCTTCAGACGGCAATTTCCTGGCCTTTGCCAGACGTATAGTGTCTCGGCCTGCCGTTTGCAAAGGCGTGGGGGCGGCGTGCCGCGATGCGTGCCCCGCCGAAAAATCATAGCCGTTCTGGATCTGATCGGGCCTCTCGGCTGCTCGATCATGCCTGTCGCGGCCAACCTCGCAAACGTCGACCGCCCCCATGTCACATCCCCGGGTTCTGCCTCGTCTCCCAGGCAGAGATAAATCGGCACTCGGAGATGACTGTGACAAGCGAAACATTGACGGCCGGCGCTGCACCACGATCACGCGTCGTCCGCTACAGCGCGCTCGCCTTCTTCCTTCTGGTTGCCAATTTGCGGCCGCCGCTGACGGCAGTTGGTCCGCTGCTGGAGACGATCCGGTCGAGCCTCGGACTTTCCAGCGCTGCGGCGGGACTGCTTCCCACTTTGCCTTTGCTGATCTTTGCCGGCGTCTCGCCGTTCGCCGGCCTGGGAGATTTATTCGGCATCGAAAGGATGCTTGCGGGTTGCCTGGCGCTGGTCGCCGCCGGCGTCGCTCTGCGATCGGAAGGTTCAGTCGCTGCACTGTTTGGCGGCACTGTGATCTTTGCCATCGGCATCGGCGTCGCAAATGTTTTGGCGCCAAGCGTGATCAAGCGCGACTTCCCGAGCCACGTCGGACGCATGACCGCCGCCTACGTGATGGTTATGGCCCTGACGGGCGCGATTGCGACGGGGTTGGCCGTGCCGTTTTCTGTCCATCTCGCCGGCGGCTGGCGCTCGTCGCTCGCCATCTGGGCGGCGCTCCCCGCGCTCGCGCTGGTATGCTGGTTGCCGGAAATGCGCAGAACGAGCGCGCGCCCTGTCCAGCGGGTGGAAATCCCGGAGCACAAAAAACCGATCTAGCGTTACGTCATGGCGTGGCAGGTCGCGATCTTCATGGGCCTGCAATTTCTCATCTACTACGTGACTATCGGCTGGGTGCCGGTTGTTTCTCGCCGATCACGGCTATTCGCCCGCCGAGGCTGGCTGGCTCTTGACGCTCTACCAGGCAGTGTCTTTTGCAGTTGGTCTTGTTGCCCCCACATTGATGCGGCGCGGACATGACCAGCACATGCTGGCGGTCGTGACCTCTTTGATCACGGCGCTGTGCATCTTCGGGCTTTTCATCGCGCCCGGTCTCGCCGGCCTTTGGTTCGTCATCTGCGGCGGCTCGTTCGGCATCACCTTCATCCTGGCGTTCGCTCTCATTGGCATGCGGACGAGCGACCATCGCCGCGCCGCATCGCTGTCGACCATGTCGCAAGCGACGGCCTATCTGATCGCAGCCGCAGGCCCAGTCGCTTTCGGATGGCTTCGCGATATCGCTGCGGGGTGTACGATTCCGATGCTGAGCCTTGTGGCCGTTGCGGTCATCCAGGCTGTCGCCGGGCTAGGCGCGGGCCGGCAACGCCAAGTCTGACGTATCGGCCGGACCGACCAGATCGATGCCGAACGAGTGGTTTATCCGGCTGCCAAAAAGTCGGTGACTGCGCGGTTGAATTCCACCGGCCGGTCCATGTTGGAGATATGGCCGGCACCGGGCAGCTCAACATAGCGCGAGCCGTTGAGCTTGTCGTGCAGCTTGCGCATGGCCGGCGCGGGAGCGTCCTTTTCGCCGACCAAAAATAGCACCGGGTGCTTCACGCTCGTAATAGCGGAGGCGTAATCGTGATCGGCCAGCGCCGCGGCGCAGCCGATGAAGCCGTTGACCGGCGTTGATCGAAACATGGCGCGTATCTTATCGAGATACGGCGGGTTCTTGGCGTACGTGTCGGGCGGAAACCAGCGCGAAATGGTCGGCTCGACAAGTGACTCGATGCCTTGCTTCTGCGCCACCGCAATGCGCTCTTCCCATTGCTGCGCGCTTTGCGGCGTCGATTGGCAAGGCGAGTCGCAGACGATGATGCGATTGAAGCGTTCGGGGTGGCGCTCGGCGAGTCCGATTGCGGTCGCGCCTCCCATGGAGAGCCCGGCGAAATGCGCCTTGTCAATATGCAGGGCGTCGAGCAAGCCGAGCGCGTCGGCCAGCAGCGCGTCGAATGAATAGCGGCCGGCCGGCGCATCGCTGCCGCCATGACCGCGCTGGTCGTAACGCAGCACGCGGTAGGAGCCCTTCAGGGCGGCGGCCTGCTCGTCCCACATCGCGGTCGAGGTGGCGAGCGAGTTGGAGAACACGATCCACGGCGCACCCTCCGGCCCGTCGATCTGACAGTTGATGTTGATACCGTTGGTGTTGATCTTCATGACGTCTCTCTGGGGTTATTTCGGCAAAAAATCTTCCAGCAGCGCGACGAGAGGCTCGGGGCCTTGCGTCGGCATGAAGTGACCGGCCTCGATCAGCTCGAACCGTGCGCCGGGAATCTTTTTCGCAAGCTCGGCCGTACCAGCGTGCGGGCGCACAGTGTCATGGCGTCCAGCCACCACCATGGCGGGGCAGCGGATCTGCGGCAGCAAATGCAGCATATTGGTGCGCGCCAATGCGCGGAAGCCGAAACCGAAGCACACCGGATCGTTGGCAAGATAGCGGCCGAGATAAGCCTCGTAGGCGGCGCGATCGCCGAGGGATGGTGGGTACGAAATGGAAAGTGTGGTCGGCAGCGAGGCGCGCATGCCCTCGCGCGCCGCAAAGGCCGCGCGCTCGTCGAGCGCCGCCGCACGGCTTGGATCGACCCCGGGCGCCGGATTGCAGAGCACGAGCGCGCCGACCTGATCGGGATGTTTTTCCAGAAAACGCAGCGCCTGAGTCGCCGCCGCGGCGACCGTGACGAAGCTATACGGCGGCGCCAGATTTAGTTGCGTCGCCAGCGCTTCGAAATCGGCCACCAGGATGTCGTTGGTGAACTCGGTCCGCACCTTTTCCGAAAGGCCCGCGCCACGCTGGTCGTAACGCAGCACGCGATGGCGTCCGGCAAGGCGCGGCGCGACCGCATCCCACGAGTGCAAGGTGCCGCCCAGCTCGTGCATCAGTACCACGGATGGTCCGCGCGCGCCGGCAAGGTCGTAATGCAAACTCACGCCATTGGCGTCCATGAATGGCACAGTCTTCTCCTACCATTGCCAGCCGAACAGGTGGTCGAGCGAAAATGCGCCGCCGCCTTGGATCAGTACGTAGAACGTGGCGATGGTCCACATCAACGTATATTCGAGGCCGAGCTGGTTCCAAAAATACTTGCCGACACGCCAGCGTTCGACGTTGGCGACGAGGAGAAACAGTAGCACGACTGCGGCGACAGGGCGTGTGAACAGCCCTAACATCAGGAGCGGGCCGCCGATAAGTTGCGTCAGCGAAATCGCCGGCGCCCAAAATTGCCCCGGTCGATAGCCGCCATGGTCGAGCTGGACGGCGAGGTTCTTCAGGTTGAGCGCACGCACACCGGTATTGGGAAAAAAACCGAACGTGTTGCGTAAACCGTGTGGAATGAGTGCTAGCCCGACCCAGACGCGCAGCAACGCGTAGGCGAACGGCGAAACGGTTTGATACAAATCGGTCAATTGCGGATCAATGCGCCATCAGCACGGGTAGCTTAGCGTTGGCGAGGATGTGGCGCGTGGCGCCGCCGAAAATCATCTGCCGCAGGCGGCTTTGCGTATACGCGCCCTTGACGATCAGGTCGCAGCCGAGCTCCTCGGCCTTGCTCAGCAGCACTTCGCCGGCGCCCCCTTTGCGCGACTTGAGCGTGATGGTCTCGGCGCTGACGCCGTTGACTTTGAGCGCGCGCGCCATCTGTTCGCCGCTTGGCCCCGCCACCGTTGCGCCTTCGACGGTCGCAATGGTGACGCGATCGGATTGGCGCAAGAACGGCATGGCGTCGGCCGTGGTGCGCGCCTGCTCGGTGCTGCAGTTCCAGGCGATCAGCACGTTCTTGCCGAGCGAGCGCGGCGCGGTCGGCGGTGCGATCAGCACCGGACGGCCGCTTTCGAACAGTGCGGATTCGAGCGTGATCATCGACGGGCTTTGCCATTCCGGCCCAGGGCGCGCCAGTACGATCATGTCAAAGACGCGCCCGTAGCTGCCGACATAGTCGTGGCCGCTCGGCGCTTCCTTTTGCCAGGTCCAGGACAGCGATGCTTCGGCGTCGCCGGCGCGCTGCGGCACGCCATGCTGATCCATGAATGAGCGGAACACGTCCTCGGCATGGCGCGCGAGTTCCGCGTCGTTTTCCTTCACTGCCACCATGGTCAGGCCACTGTCGGGATCCATGGCCACCAGATCGGCGACGCCCGGCCGCAGCGGGAAGCCCTCGATGCAGGAGCCGAATTTCTGCGCCAACAGCAGTGCCGTCTCCAGCGCCGACTGCATCGACGCGTGAGGTTCGGTAGGTAGGAGTAAACTTTTCATGCGCGCGCCCCATGCCCTCGGTTCGACCGAGCCACGCTGAATTAAGTAGTGCGTCCCTCTGGGCCGGTCCTTCTTAGGGACTTGGCCACGCAATATTGCCGCGCCAAGGGATTCGGGACAAGCACCTTAAGTGCGGCTTACTGGGCGACGGTCCGCGCAACGGCCCTCACCAGCGCGACCGGATCGGTAAATGCGGGCACGCCGAGCGCGCCCAATTGTTCAATCGCCGCCGTGGGGCTCATTTTGCGGGTCGCGGCGTGGCCGGCGGCAAGCCCGACGAACAGCGGCTTCGGCAGTGGTTCGGCCTTAATCCACGCGGTGAGCGCGTCGATCCGCTCGGCGAGCGAGCGCGAAGCGATGACGGTCTGGAACACGATTGCCTTAATGCCGGGACGTTTCGCGAGTGCGCGGGCGATTTTCAACCTTTCGTTCATGGTCTCATCCGGCGCCCCGCGCAGATTGTCCATGAAACTTGCAGCGCGCAGCCCGTGATCGGCCAAAAGGTCCATCATCATCATGGCGAGGCCGGCGCCCGAAGTGACGAGGACGACGTCGCCTGCGGTCTCGACCAGTTGAAAGCCGAGGTCGCGCGCGGCCCGCTCCTGCGCCGTCATGGCGCGTTCACCGAGCATGCGGCTGAGCGCGAATTCGCTCGGGTCGTGGCGGAATTCGGCCGCTTCGTCACGAATGAGCTTGGCGTCGCAGGCGATGAATCGTCCGTCTGTCGTGAGCGCCAGAGGATTGATTTCGAGAAGCTGCAAGTCCTCCTGGCGGGCGATGTCCGGCAGGCGCGCGGCGTAACGGGCCAGCCGGGCCGCCAGAACGCGTGGGAACAATTCGGCTGCTGCGGCGAAGAGTTGCTCAGTCGCCGCCGGTGAACCGGGTTCGATGGCAACGCGCGCCAATTTCTTGGCCGACCGCTCGACGTCTTCGCCGCCTTCCGCCGCTAGCAGCAGTTCGAGCCGCTGGCGCGTCCCGTCGACACGGACGGCGACGAAAGTTTCGCGCGCCACCGGGACAGCCTCTTCGAGCAGCAGTGGGGTATCGGCGTCGTCGAGTGTCGCCAGGATCAGGCGCCGCGCCTCGCGGAAATCGGCAATGCCGTTCAGCCGCCGCACCAGGCCGGATTTGCCGCGGCCGCCTTCGAGCACCTGGGCTTTGAGAAAGAGCCCCGGCCAGGATGTCGCCCCGTCGGGGGGTTCCTCGCCGGCCCCCAGCAGCACCGCGCGCGGGACGGCGAGGCCGTGGCGGCGCAACAAGGCTTTTCCGTCATACTCGGCAAGTCGCATAATATACTGCTTCCCCCGCGCCAGCCGGCGCAGCTTTCCCTGGAGCTTACCGCATGTCCGGTGCCATGCACCTGCCGTTCCTTGCGCCTGAGGCATGGCGGGTCGCAGTGATCGGTCCGACCGGGCGTTATGCGCGCAACCAGGTGGCCGGCATGATCGAAGCCGGCACGCCGCTTGTCGGCGGCATCGCACTCGGGCGCGGCGGTGAAAAGATGGACGGGCTGCCGCTCTATGACCGGCTGTCCGATCTGTCGGAGCGGGCGAACATCGCGCTCATTTACACGCCCGCCGAAGGTGCGCGCGAGGCGATTGCAGTGTGTGCGGAGGCGCGGATCCCGACCATCATGGCGGCGGCCGAATACGTGCCCGTGCATGACGTACTCGCCGCGGCGGCCGTGGCCCGCGCCGCAGGATCATGGCTCATCGGCCCGAATACACTCGGCATCTATGTGCCGCAGCGCGGCCTCCTGGGATCAATCGCCCCGAGCTTTTGCAAATCCGGGCGCGTCGCGGTGATTGTGCGCAGCGGCACTGTTGCGCTGACCTTGGCGCGGCAATTGACCCTGGCTGGCATCGGCCAGAGCATCGTCGCTCATATCGGCGGCGACGCAGTCATCGGCCGCAATCCGCACGAATATTTGCTGGCGCTGGCCAGTGACGAGGCGACGGACGCGGTGCTGTATTGCGGCGAGATTGGTGGCGACAAGGAATATGCCTTCGCCGACGCCGCGCGCGGCTTTGGCAAGCCGATCGTCGCCATGGTGGTCGGCCGTCATGCGCCCGAGCAAAAGCAGATGGGCCATGCCGGCGCCCTGATCGGCTCGGCGCGCGAAGGGGCGGATGCCAAGCTTGCTGCGCTTGCCGCGGCCGGCTGCCGAATTGCGAAGGGACTGCAGGGGGCGGTGGAATTACTGTCCGACTATCGCGAGTAGTTCACCCGAGGCATTTCGAAGATGTTGTCGACCACAGTGTAGTCGCCGCGATAGCCGAGCCGGGCAAGCGCGTGAAGCTTCGACATGTCGATCATGCCGTCGACGATCACTGCATCGTCGATATGCACGTTGATGACCTCGCCGATGACGATTTCGTATTTTTGCTTCTTGCCGCTGGCGCTCGTGAGCGGCACCGTCTGCACGTAAAGGCATTCGAGTGCGATCGGCGAGCGTGCGACGCGTGGCGGCTTGACGAAGCGCGACGGCGCCATCGCGAGCTTTGCGAGCTCCGGCTCGCTCACCTCGTCGGGATAATCGCCGCCGGTGATGTTCATCTCCGTGCGTAGATCGTAGGTCGCGAGGTTGAAGACGAATTCGCCGCCGCTCTGGGCGTAGTTCTGCGAATGCTTGCGCGTATTCGAAGAAAACATGACGAACGGCGGCTGGCTGGCGACCAGATTGAAATAGCTGTAGGGCGCGAGATTGACCACGCCCGTGGGGCTGACGCTGGTGATCCAGCCGATGGGCCGCGGCACCACGAGCGACGTCGTGGGATCATGGGCAAGGTTATGCGGCTCGCTGCGCGGGTCGTAGTCCATATCGGGTCTTTCGCTGATGTTGATTGTGGTGGTTGAGACGTGGATCGCTTTGCGCGATTGAGGCACAATGCTAGCGCCTCAACGGCGCCGACGCCATGAGGGTTTGCGGAGAACTCGCATGAAACTGCACTGGTCGCCGCGTTCGCCGTTCGTGCGCAAGGTCATGATCGTCGCGCACGAGCGCGGCATCGTCTCGCGCCTTGAGTGCGTCCGCACTGTCGCGGCGAGCTCAAAGCCTCATGCCGAACTGATGAAGGACAATCCGCTATCGAAAATTCCGACGCTGGTGCTCGACGACGGCACGGTGATTTACGACTCGCCGGTGATCAGCGAATACTTCGACTCGCTTGGCGAACTGGAGGACGCACCGAAGCTGTTTCCTGTCGATCCGAGGGTTCGGCTGGTCGCGCTGCGCCGGCAGGCGCTGGGCGACGGATTTTTGGATCTTCTCGTCCTGTTGCGCGATGAGCGGATGCGGACGCAGCCATCCGACGCGCATCTCGTGAGCGCGGCGGTGCGCAAGAGGGCGATCCTGGAGAGCCTGGAGCAGGAGGCGACAGAGCTTGCTGCCGCTCCGTTTCGCATCGGCCATGTCGCCATCGGCTGCGCGCTGTCCTATCTCGACTTTCGTTACGCCGACGAGGATTGGCGCGAGGCTCATCCGCGTCTCGCGGCCTGGCACGCGACATTCGCGGCGCGGCCGTCGGTCCGCGCGACCGAGCCGGTGGATGACGCGTAGGCGCGGTCAGCCCAGTGTCGGGTCGAGCACGATCTTTCCCTGGCCGCCGCTGTCTTCGATCATGCGATGCGCCTCGGCGGCGCGTGACAGTGGCAATATGCGGTCGATCTGCGGCATGATCTTGCCTTCGGCGGCCGCTGCGAGGCAGTCCGGCAGATCGGATTCCGTAAAACCGGGGCGACCCTTGATGGTGATGCGCTTGTGGTAAAGATGTGAAAAATTGATCGACACATCCGGACCGGCGTGTGCGCCCGCGGTGACGAGGCGTCCATCCATCCCAATGCCCAGGAACGCGATCGGCAGCACCGACGGATTGGCGATGTTGTCGTACAGAACGTTGACGCCCTTGCCGCCCGTGATCTTCATGATCTCGTCGCGAATGTTGTGTGTGTTGTAATTGATGCCGTAATCGGCGCCGAGGTTGATGCCGAGTTTGACGCGCTCATCGGAGCCTGCCGCTGCGATGACGGTGGCGCCCACAACGTTCTTTGCGATCTGGATACCGATGGTGCCGAGATTGCCGCCAGCGCCCATGATCAGCACAGTCTCGCCCTGCTTGAGCTCGGCAACGTGCATCAAGAGATTCCACGCCGTCGGCACGTGCCGCATGATGACCGCGGCGTGATGGAAATCGAGATGCTCGGGCACGGCCACCGCGGCGCAGGCCGGCACCGTAATCATCTCGGCAAAGCCGCCCTGCCGCTTGATACCCATCATGCCCTGGGGGCCGCTGTATCCACTGCCGTCCTCGGCGCAGATATTGAGCGGCATAACACCGGCGGCGGCGACGCGGTCGCCTGAGCGCCAGCGGCCGACCTGCGGGCCGACTGCATCGACGATGCCCGCGCAGTCGACTCCGGGAATAAGCGGCAGCACCGGACCCCGATATTGTTCGCGGCCGGCGCGCAGGCTGACGTCCAGCACCCGGTTGACGGTCGCGGCATGAACCCTAATTCGGATTTCGCCCTGGCGCGGCTCCGGGTCCGGCACGTCTTCGTAGCGCAGAACCTCGGGCGGGCCGTATTCGCGGAGCACGATCGCTTTCATTCTCGACCTTCAGCGGTGCAAGGAGGATGATCCACTAACCGGCAGCGGCTGGTCTGGCAATCTGGATCGTCCTATCGTCCAGCAAGCCGCAAGGGGAGGTGAGACATTGGCCGATACCAGCCTAGCCGACAAAATTGCCTGTGCGGAGCTGATCCAGAACTGGGGCGTGTTCCGCGACCATGGTCGCTGGAAGGAGCTGCGGGCGACATTCACGCGCGACGGCCATATTTCGGTGTCCTGGTTTCGCGGCTCGTTCGAACAATTCGTCGAGCATTGCCGGGCGAACTACGGCGCCCGCGACAGCTGGTCCCGGCATCACTTGTTTCCGGCCGCCGTCAGGCTCGCCAGCGACCGCGCCGTAGCGGAAACAAGCGTTATCATTCGCGTCCGGCAGCTGTTTAACGGCATTGCGGTCGATCTGACCTCATGCTCACGCTTTCTCGACCGGATCGAACGGCACGGCGAAAACTGGCTCATCGCCGAGCGTGCAGCGATCTACGAGCGCGATCGGCTCGATCCGGTCGAACCGTCGCCCGCCTTTGATACGCTGTTCAAGGACGCCAACACTGCGCAATACCCCGAGCAGTACCGCTACATGGCATTTCGCTTGGCGCATGCCCCGGGCCGCTCGCTGGCGTCGGTGATCTACCGCGACGGCGGCCCCGAGACGACCGACCTTTATGCGCGATATGCCGAGTGGCTCGCCGGCAAGGTGGCTTGAGGGCAAGCAACTTGACGGCGAGCCGCCGCGTGGGTTAGCCGCGACGCTCTGGAGAGCTTCATGGCAGTCTATACCGATGTCGCGGCGGAGGACTTATCGCCCTTCCTCGCGCTCTATGACATCGGCGAATTGCTGTCCTACAAGGGCATCGCCGAAGGGGTCGAGAATTCGAACTTTCTCGTCCACACCAGCCTCGGTTATTTCATCCTCACGCTTTACGAGCGCCGCGTCGCCGAACGCGATCTGCCGTTTTTCCTGGCGCTGATGGAGCATCTGGCGGCCCGCGGCATCACCTGTCCGCAGCCGGTAAAGAACAAGTCCGGCAAGGTGTTGGGCAAGCTCACCGGCCGTTCGGCGGCACTCGTCACTTTCCTTGACGGCATGTGGATCAGGCGGCCGACGGCGGCGCATTGTGCCGCGCTCGGCGATGCGCTCGCGCACCTGCATCTTGCCGGTGCCGATTTCACCATGCGTCGCGACAACGCGCTGTCGGTCGGGGACTGGCGCCCGCTGTACGAAGGTTGCCGCGAGCGCGTCCATAAGGTCGAACCCAACCTCGAAAAAGTCATCGGCGCCGAACTTGAAATGCTGGAGCGCGACTGGCCGCGTGGACTGCCTCAAGGCGTCATCCACGCCGATCTGTTTCCCGACAACGTATTCTTTCTCGGCGACAAGTTATCCGGTCTGATCGATTTCTATTTTGCCTGCACCGACACCCTGGCTTACGACGTGGCGATCTGTCTCAATGCCTGGTGCTTCGAGCCTGACCATTCCTACAACGTCACCAAGGGCAGGGCGCTGCTGGCGAGCTACGCGAAGGCGCGGCCGTTGTCGCACGCGGAATGGGAGAAGCTGCCACTGTTGGCACGCGGCGCGGCCTTGCGCTTTCTTCTCACGCGGCTGGTCGATTGGCTCGATGTGCCGCCGGGCGCGCTGGTGCAGCCCAAAGACCCGCGCGAATATGCGCGCAAATTGCGCTTCCACCAGAAGGTCGAAAGCGCGCGCGATTATGGATTGCCCGAGCCGTGAACGATTCGCTGCCGCATGTTGTCATTCACACCGATGGCGCCTGCTCGGGCAATCCCGGCCCCGGCGGCTGGGGCGCCATCTTGAGCTTCGGCGATCGTGAGAAGGAGCTGAAGGGCGGTGAGCCCCACACGACCAACAACCGCATGGAGCTGATGGCGGCGATTGCCGCCCTCGAGGCGCTCAAGCGGCCATGCCGCGTCGACGTACACACCGACAGTCAATATCTACGCAACGGCATCCTGAGCTGGATCAATTCCTGGAAGCGCAACGGCTGGCGAACGTCGGACAAAAAGCCGGTCAAAAACGTCGACCTTTGGCAACGCCTTGAAGCCGCGCTCGAACCGCATCAAGTCCACTGGCACTGGCTCAAGGGCCATGCGGGCCATGCCATCAACGAGCGCGCCGACGAACTCGCGCGAGCGGCAATTGCGGAAATCAGGGCGGGAAAGGCGGGCGGCGAATAGTGAGCAGCCTCGTCGGTGCGGTCGCCGCGCGTGGCGTTGTTCGCGCACGCCTACGACTTGAACGCCTTGAGCGAGAATGACAAAGGCAGCGTTGCGCGGTCCTGCGGCATGCAAAAAAATCCGATTCTTGCCGGCACCATCATCGAGAAGCGTTTCCAGGGCAGCACCTCGTGCTCGCGCAAGTATGCGAGCCATAGGCCTGCCTCAGTGATTGCACCGATGATATCGGACAACGGGTGTTCCCATTCGTGCCGCCGGGTGTGTTCAAGCCGCTGTTGCTCACCGCTGTATGTCGATTGAACCTCGGTAACGACTGGGCGATCGATCGGCGTTCGCCAGGAATAGAACGGGTGCAATTGGCCGTCGAATTCCTTGAGCGTGGCAAAGGACGGGTGCTGCTCGACGAGATAGAGATACCCGCCCGGTGCCAACAAAGCGCCCACAACCTCGGCCCAGTCCCATATATCGGGCAGCCAGTTGAGCGATCCCCAGCTCACGTAAACAATGTCGAATTTTTCGGTGAGCAGTTGCGGCGCGTCATAGACGTTGCCGCAGACGAACGTGGCGGAAAGATTGTTCTCCGCCGCCAGCGATTGCGCCGCGGTGATCGCTGCGGCGGAATAGTCCAGTCCGGTGACGATGGCGCCGCGCCGCGCCAAGCACAGCGCATCTATGCCGATATGGCATTGCAGGTGCGCAATGCGTTTGCCGCGCACGTCGCCGATCTCCTCCGAGACGATGTCGAGCAAGGGGTCCTGGCCGGCACGAAACCGATCGACGCCATAAAATCCCGATGCGTCGCGCAGATGAATTGTTGCGTGTTCATCCCACCACGCGCGGTTGGCATGCATCCAACCGCGCGGATCCGAATTGTTCATGATGAATCGCCCCTCGCATCGAAGCGTCAACCGCCAAGCGCGCTGATGAGTGACGCAATCGAACGTTGTTTCTTCACATTGCGTGGCGGAATGCGCTATTTTGTCGCTTGCGTTTGCTGCTATGTCAATCAGTCGAGGAAACGGGCATACAGTCACAAAACGTCGCAGTGCGAATATGAACGAACGTGCAGAAACGAAAATCAATTTATTTGGGCGAAACGTCGATTGCGCGAATACGCGAGCGAAATTGGTGTTTTTCGACGACGGTTTCAAAGCAAACCGCAAATTTGCCATGAGTGAGGGCGAGTTGGATGGGTCGGCTCGGTCTGTAAACGTTAAATCTGCAATTTCGATTGAACGAATTGGCACATGACTGCCACCAAACTAAACCAAGGATGCGGAGGTGCCAATTGGGCTGATGCATTCGCAACGCTCCGGTTCGACTAGGGCGCGGCGATTCATCTTGTGAGAGGCAGTTCCGTAAGAGCTTAAGGGGGCGAAAATGGAACGGTTCAACGATGTTTTCGGAAAGGCTGCGAACGGCGAGGTAGCCGAATGGTCAGGACCTGATCTTGGCGGTGCGCCGGTCAACGGCGTCGCCGTAACGGTTGGCGCGGATTCTTCCACGTCGATTAACGGCATGGCTGCACTGGTCGAGGCCGACGCTGCCACGCTAGACGACAGCGAGACCGTTTCGGCACCCAGACGTTTGACGTTCTGGGAATCCGAGCGCACGCGCCCGACCGAACTGCGCGGGGCGTCCGCCGTGTCCGATCTGGTATCCGCTACCGGTAATTATCTCGACGTGGCGCTCAAGAGTCCGTACCTGCCGGTGTCGGATATTCGTACGCTGCAGCTTGCGCGCATGCGCCAGCTGGTGGAATTGGCCTATCGGGACATCCCGGTCTATCAAGCCAAATACCGGGCCGCCGGCTTTTCCCCGTCCGACCTGCGCGACTGGGATGACATCCAGAAGATTCCGGTCATCACCAAACCGGAGCTTATTGCCGCCTTCCCGGACAGTTGCGTTAATAGCAACTACAAACCCGAGCATCTGTATCCGACCAGGTCTTCGGGGTCGTCCGGCCAGACGCTGCTCATTCGCGTCGATCACGACGCCATCCTTACCGACACGATCCAGGGCGTTCGCCAGTTCGTGCTGCAGAGCGGCGGCAAGTATCGTCCGGATCACCTGCTGACCCATGTCTACACGGTGCCGTGGTGGTTCGATTCTATCGACGGCGCCTATCAGACGGCTTTCATCTCCAACCTGATCCCGCCGGCGCAGGTGGCGCAGCATCTGCGCGAACTAGGTTCTCAAATTCTGTCGCTCTATCCGTCGAATCTCGAAGCGCTGATGCCGTACGTCGACGAATTCGCGTCCTCCCACTATCTGGCGGTGACGCATTCGGAACATTCGTCGCCGGCGGCGCGGCGGCGCTGGTCGCGGCGGCTCGGCATGCCGGTGCTGGACGAATATTCCTCCGAGGAGGCTACGCGCATCGCCATCGAACTGCCTGACGGGAATTACTACGTTTGCGAGGATACCGTGCACCTTGACGTGCTCGACGCCGCAACGCTGCAGCCGCAAACGCCCGGCAAGTCGGGCCTCGCTGTGGTCACCAACTTGTTGAACGAGGCCATGCCGTTCATTCGATACGTGCAGGGCGATTACGTGACCGTACCGACGCACCCCGAGCCGGGTACGATCAACTGGTCGCAAATCGCCAGCATCGACGGACGGCTCAACGACGCCTTCATCAACCGGGCCGGCCGCAGCATCGCCGCGGGCAGTATTCTCGACGCCACTTATCGATGGATGTTCGACTGCGATCTGCATCTGGCGCAGTTCGAGATGGTGCAGCGGGGTTATGACGTGGTCGAGGCGCGTTACGTGCTCGGCCGGGGCACCAAGCAAGCCAAGGTCGATGCTTCGATGGAGCATTTGTCGGAGCTGCTGTCGCTCTGCCTCGAGCATCCGGTGAAAGTGCAGAACCAGGCATTCGAAGTAATCCCGGTTCGGCCCGGTAAGCAGCGGCCGATCCGTCGCGAGATCGAGTAAAAGGAGCGGGTGAAGTGCTCGACTCCGTCGGCCGCATCGCCGCCATGACGGCGCGCTACTGCTATCTGCTGCGCTCGTCATGGCTGCGAGTTCTCGAACTCGCGTATTGGCCGACCATGCAGATGCTGGTCTGGGGCTTTCTCTACACGTTTCTGTATGACAGCGGCTCGAAGCTCGCCAGCACCGCCGGCCTGCTGCTTGGCGGTGTGCTGTTGTGGGACGTGATGTTCCGGGGCCAGCTCGGCTTCACGTTTACATTCCTTGAGGAAATATGGTCGCGCAACATCGCCAATCTGATGATGAGTCCGCTCACGCCGGCGGAGCTCGCGGCTTCACTGATGTTGGTCAGCTTCGTGCGGCTGGTGATCGGGACAATACCTGTCACGTTGCTTGCATTGTTTCTGTTTGCGTTCAATATCTATGCGCTGGGCTTCCCGTTGTTCGGCTTCTTTCTCAACTTGGTGCTGACCAGTTGGGCGGTTGGGCTGGTCATTTGCGGTTTGGTGATGCGCCACGGGCTCGGTGCGGAGAGCCTCGCGTGGTCGGTGATGATCCTGCTGCTGCCGCTGTGCTGCGTCTATTATCCGGTCTGGGTGCTTCCGGCGTGGCTGCAGCCCGTAGCCTGGTCGCTGGCGCCGACCTACGTTTTCGAAGGCATGCGGGAGGTGCTGTTGCACAACACATTCCGCGCCGACTTGATGATTGAATGCCTCGGATTGAACCTCGTTTATCTGGCCGGCGGTTTCGCCACGTTCCTTTTACTGCTGCGCAGCGCCCGGTACAGTGGCACGTTGCTCACCATGGGCGAGTGAGCGGAGCGATCCGATGAACAGCATTGTGAGGTTCGGTGCCGACATCGATCCGCCGCCGGTCCCGGCCGAGGCTCTGCCGCCGCTCGACATCGGCGAGGTCGAGGTTGCGCCCGCCATCCAAGCGGATTTTCTCTGCAAGAAATACGGCTCCCAATGGGCGGTCGATGACGTGAGCTTCGTCGTGCCCAGCGGCTGGACCGTTGGTCTGCTGGGCGGCAACGGCGCCGGCAAGACCACGACCATTGCGATGATCATGGGCCTTGTGGTCCCGACCGCAGGTCGCGCGCTGGTGCTCGGCCACGACATGATGCGCGAGCGTCACAAAGTGCTGCGGCGGATGAATTTCGAGAGTCCCTACGTCGCGTTGCCGTCACGGCTCACAGTGCGCGAAAACCTCACCGTTTTCGGGCGGCTCTATGGTGTGGCAAACGTGAAGGCGCGCATCGAGCAACTGGCGCACGAGTTCGAGCTGGAAGAGATCCTCGATCGCGCCAACGGCCGGCTATCCGCTGGACAGAAGACGCGAGTTCTCATCGCCAAGGCGCTGATCAACAGTCCAGAAGTGCTGTTGCTCGATGAACCGACCGCGTCGCTCGATCCCGACCGCGCCGAGTGGGTACGCAGCCGCCTGGAAATCTATCGGCGCGAGCGCGGAGCCACGATCCTGATGTCCTCGCACAACATGCCCGAAGTGGAGCGGCTGTGCGATTTTATCATCATCATGAGCTTCGGCCGCGTGGTCGCAATGGGCCAGCCGCGCGAACTTATCGAGCGCTATCAGAGCGAGAACCTCGACGAGGTTTTCATCCATCTTGCGCGCGCCGAGCAACTGGAGCGCGCCGACGAGTTTGCGCGCGAGACCATTGCGGGAGGGAGTGCGGTGGAGAGGGCCGCTCCCAAATCGTGATGTCATCCTGGTAGCCGCCAACGGTCCGCGCGAAGCGTGGCCCGATTACAGGCTCCGCGACTGTCCGCAATCCAAAGTCACCACCGCGTAGAGATTGCGCCGGCCCGGCCGTGGATTCCGGGCGCGCGAGCGTTTGCCCGTGCGCCCGATCACCTTAGAGCGACTTCATCAGATTGTCGGCGCCGGAAACGTCGGCCTTGCCGGGGGCTTCTTCGACGTTAAGCGTCTTGACCACGCCGTCATCGACCAGCATGGCGTAGCGCTGCGACCGCACGCCGAGCCCGCGCTCGGTCAGGTCCGCGACCAGTCCCATGGCCTTGGCCCAGTTGGCGCTGCCGTCGGCGAGAAATTCGATGGCGTCGCCGCCGGAGGCCTTTTTCCAGGCGTCCATCACGAACACGTCGTTGACGCCGGTGACTGCGATGGTGTCGACGCCCTTGCCCTTGATGGCGGCGGCATTTTTCACAAAGCCCGGCAGATGGTTCTTGTGGCAGGTCGGCGTAAAGGCGCCCGGCACCGCGAACAGCACCACCTTTTTGCCCTTGAACAATTCATCCGATGTCATCGGCTTCGGTCCGTCGGCCGACATCACCATGAAAGTGCCGCTAGGTACGCGATCGCCAACCTTGATAGCCATGAGCTAATCCTCTGCGTGGTTTATAGGGTTTGTCTCGTCGCGCAAAATAGCGCGCCGTCTGCGCTTTAGTCGAGATGGGCCGGAACCTCAATGGCGTGGTCGCCCGAAACGGCGGTGAGCGTCAAAGTCGCGCCCTTGGCCTTCGCCCCAGGCGGCAGGCCGTCGACAATGAATGTGAAGCGCCGGTCGGGGCCATTGGCCGCACCTTCGGGCTCGGGCAGTGGCAGCGCCCAGTCGGGGGTTGGACCTTCCACAAAGAGATTGACCGGCGCGCTTTGCGGCGCGGTCAGATCAACGACGACGCGTTGCTTGCCGTCGTCTCCGGTGAGCCGCACTGAACGAATAGCGAGGCCAGCGTCTGTTTGAACGCCAAGCGCAACGTGTTTGGGGACGAGCCGTTCCGCCTTGTCGAGCAGCGCGGCGTCGGTACTGCGGCCATTCAACGTGATGTCGAGTGCGGCCTTCGCCGGCACGCACAAGGTCCCGCAGACCGCATAATTGAGTGTGAGATGCAGCGTCGACGGCAGCGCCGTGTTTTCCGGCGTGACCTTGAGCGGCAAGATGATGTCGCCCACATAACCGATCGAGTGACCGCCGGCGCCATCGGAAAATTGCTCGGGCGCCGGCCACTCGACGGCCGTCGATTTGACATTCTGCGAACCGGAGAAATCAAAAGTTGGCGGTATTCCGGTGTCGCCCGGATAGCGCCAATAGGTCTTCCAGCCCGGATCAAGGCGGATTTCAATGCCGGCACGCAGGAACGACGCGTCGAGGGTCTTGACCGCCGCACCGGCAATCAGCCGCGTGGCGGCGTGCCCGTCGCTTTGCCATGCCGAGGCGTTCTGTGCGGCCGCCGGTACGACGCTCGCGGCGCCGATGAACGTCGCGGTCACAACAATCAATCCACGAAGCGGTGCAGGGATCATGGCGCTGTGTAGTGAAAAGTGCGTACGCGCGCCACTGACATGATCGTGAGCGAGTCCGGCCGCCGACGCCATAGTCGGAAGTCGATACGGGCTGTGGCCGGAAAATGACACCGAGGTGCCGCGAGGCCTCCGCAGCCGTTGCGTCAACGCGCGAGGTTGTGAACTTTTAGCCGTTCCGTTCGTTTGCAAAAGCGGAGTGATGGGCTAACCTTTTCGCCATGAAGCTGCCACGCGAAAGCAAACCGGGAAAAGGCCGACGGCGGGGCTATCTGGATGGCCAGATGCTCATCGCCATGCCCGCCATGATGGACGAGCGGTTCTCGCGCTCGCTCATTTATGTTTGTGCGCACTCTTCGGAAGGCGCCATGGGTATCGTGGTCAACCATCCGGCACCCAACATCGACTTCTCCGATCTCTTGGTGAAGCTCGATGTCATCCCTGCTAAAGATGTGATCCGGTTGCCGCCGCAAGCCGATGTGGTCAAGGTCATGCGCGGCGGTCCGGTGGAGACCGAGCGCGGCTTCGTGCTGCACTCGGCGGACTATTTTGTCGAAAACTCAACGCTGTCAATTGACGACGGCATCTGCCTCACGGCGACGATCGACATTCTCAAGGCAATAGCGCGCGGTGCTGGGCCGGCGAGTGCGATCCTGGCGCTCGGCTATGCCGGCTGGGCGCCGGGTCAACTCGAGAACGAGATCCAGGGCAACGGCTGGCTGCACTGTGCGGCAGATTCCGAGTTGATCTTTGGCGTAAACATCGGCGGCAAATATGACAAGGCGTTGCGTAAGATCGGAATCGATCTGGCGATGCTGTCGAGCGAGGCTGGGCACGCCTAATCGGGCCGCGGAAGCGAGACTATCCGACTTCCGATTTCTGATTTTTGGCTTCCGACTTTCGGTACGGCTGCAGCATGCTTCGCGCCCGCTCCGCCGACATCGGCTCGCCGAACACAAAGCCCTGAGCAAATTCACAGCCGAGTTGCGATAGTTCGACTGCATCGGATTCCGTTTCGGCGCCCTCCGCCACCACGTCCATGCCGAGGTCGTGCGCCAGCGCGATGATCGAGCGGAGGATCACTGGCCGCGTACCTTTGGTGGTGGTGCGTACGAACGACTGGTCGATCTTGATGGTGTCGAACGGGAAGCGTTGCAGGTAGGACAGTGACGAATAACCGGTCCCGAAATCGTCGAGCGATAATCCCGCGCCAAGCTCACGGATCCGCTGCAGCATCTGTGCGGCGTGTTCGGGGTTTTCCATCACTACGGATTCGGTCAGTTCGAGCTTGAGCGAGCCGCGAGACAGCGGGGCGCGGCCGAGCACGGTGCGCAGGTCCTGAATCAGGTCGTGGCGCAGCAATTGCCGCGACGAGACGTTAACGCTGCAGAACAGCGACTCGCGATGGCGCAGCGTGCGCTGCCAGGTGCTGAGCTGGCGGGCGGCGCGTTCGAGCACGAAGACGCCGAGCTCGACGATGAGGCCCGTCTCTTCGGCGATGTTGATAAATTCTGAGGGCGACAGGCGGCCGAGCTTTGGGTGATTCCAGCGCGCGAGAGCCTCAAAGCCTGCGACGGCACGGTCCTCCAACCGTATGATCGGCTGATACAGGAGGGTGATCTCGTCGCGCTCCAGCGCGCGGCGCAGGCTGGATTCGATTGACAGCCGGTCGGTCTTGCGCGCACGCATTGACGGCTTGAACACATCGATACGGTCACCGCCGCTGCGCTTGGCATGATACATCGCGAGCTCGGCGTCTTTGAGCATTTCCTCGGCGCGCTGCGGGTCGGCATCGCCGAGCGTCAGGCCGATCGAGGCCGTCAGGAAGATTTCACGATCCTTAAATGCGATCGGCGCGCGCAAGGTGCGGCGGATGGTTTCGGCAAAGGCCGTGATCTTCGCTGTGTCGCGCTCTGACAACAGGATGAGACCGAATTGGTCGCCGGAAAGGCGCGCCAGCGTGTCCTGCGGCTTGATTAACCGCCCGAGCCGGCGTGCCAGCGTCAGCAGTATCGAATCGCCAACGGCCATGCCGATGGAGTCGTTGACCTGCTTGAAGCGGTCGAGATCGATGACCATGACAGTCGGGCGCATCGCGGTGTCGGCTTTTGCCGGATCGGCTTTGGCAAAACCGAGCACCGTCTCGAGCCGGTCGTGAAACAATTCGCGGTTGGGCAGACCCGTCAGATTGTCGTGCACCGCGTCGTGCAGCAGGCGTTCTTCGGCAGTCTTGAAGGCGGTCACGTCGGCGAGTGTGCCGACGAGCCGCACGACCTCGCCGTCGGAACCCACCACCGGGCGCGCCCGCAGCGAGAACCAAAGGTAATGGCCGTCGGCCGTACGCATGCGGAAGTCCTGCGCCACACGGCCGCGCCGCTGTTCGAGCACACTGTCGAGCGTGGCGCGAAAACGGTCACGGTCCAGATGATGCAGGACCTCGAGCCACTTCGCGGCCGGTCCTTGCAGCGATCCGCTCTTGAGCCCCAGCATGCCCTCGCTTTCGCTGCTGGAGAAGACGTGATCGGACGAAACGTCCCAGTCCCAGATCATGTCGCCGGCGCCGGTCAGGGCCAGCGCACGGCGCTCGACGTCGGAAACGATGCCGTGGGTGATGCCGCCTGCGAAAGCGTGCTGCATCACCGTAAAGCCGATCAGCATGACGATCAGTACGAGGCCGCCGAGCAGCGCTGGCGCGACGATGTCATTGGTCAGGTAGCCGAGCACGGTGAACGCCGTGCCGAATACCCACACGACGAGCAGCAACCAAGTCGGGATCAGCAGGACGGCGCGGTCGAAATGATGCGTCGAGAGATAGACGACGAGCACAAAGCCGAGCACTGCAATCAAAAACAGTGAGATGCGGGCGATGCCCGATGCGACTTCAGGCGAGTACAGCGCGACCGCGATCAGTGCGCCAAGAAAGGCGAGCCAGCCAGCAGTGATGTGGGCGTAGCGAACATGCCAGCGATTGAGATTGAGGTAGGCGAACAGAAAAACCAGAAGCGTTGCCGCCAGGATGGCTTCGCCTGATGCCCGCCACACTCGCTCGGCGCCCAGCGACATGTCGAAGACCTTGCCCCAGAAGCCGAAATCGATGCCGACGTACACCAGCACCGCCCAGCTCAACGCCGCCGCGGCCGGGAACATGACGCTGCCCTTGACCACGAACAGGATGGTCAGGAACAGCGCCAGCAGACCGGCGATGCCGATGACGATGCCCTGATAAAGCGTGAGCGAGTTGACCTTGTCCTTGTAGGCGTCCGGGTCCCACAAATAGAGCTGCGGCAGCCGCGGCGTGCGTAATTCGGCGACGAACGTAATCACGGTGCCGGGATCGAGCGTGACGCGATAAACGTCGGCGCCGGGGTTACGCTGCAATTCGGGCGGATCGCCCGATGACGGCGTGATGTAGACGATCCGCGACTCGCCGAGGTCCGGCCAGAGCAGCCCGGAGCCGACCATCCGGTAATGCGGCGCGACGATCAGGCGATCGATTTGCTGATCGCCGTTATTGGCGAGTGCAAACACCGCCCAGTTGGTGTCGGCTTCCCGGGCGCGCACCTCGACGCGGCGGACGATGCCGTCCGGGCCCGGCGCAGTTGAAACCTGCACGCGATCGCTGTCCGAGTGCTGATATTCGATCGCGCCGGTGAGATCGACGGTGAGTTCGCTCGGCTGACCCTTGGTGGGGACATTGATGGCTTCGACCGCGTGGGCAGCCGGCATCCAAACCGTAGCCGCCCATAACAGCGCCAATACGCTCAGGGTTGCGCCGGCACGGAACGATGCCAATGGATGCCCTCCCGCTCAGCCACTGGCGCGGACCGCGCCCCGAACATCGACCCCGAACGAATATCGAACCGCCTTTACGCCGAATTCGCGGCCAAGTTCCGTCCGCTTATCGAGGCGGCACGGTCAGCCTGCGTAGCCTTTTTGGGCGGGCCGGGGCAAGAATTTTCCCGTTAACTTTCAACGGGTCAGATCGCTCCAGTCGCTACTGCTGACAACAGTATCACGGCGCATTAGGATTTAGCCCGCAAGGAAGCGTGCCATGGTCGCTGTCGACCCCGACGAACTGCCGAAAAAGAAGGTGACCCATGATCTGGGGCAGGATTTGGCGCTGCTTTCCGCCGGTGAACTCGCCGAGCGCGTCGGGCTGCTCAAGGACGAGATCGCCCGGCTCGAGGCTGAAATCGCCCGAAAGCGCGTCTCAAAATCGGCCGCCGATACCTTTTTCAAGAAATAGGGCGACGCATGGTTCCGGCTTCGTCGCCGACCTCTTCAGGTAGAACAGATTGGGAATCATTGTTAGACTTAATCGGCAACGAATCCATGCAAGTTTGTGTAGTCTATTAACTTATTATTAAGCTTTCTCGTTCATTACAGAGGCTGTCCATCTTCTGGACATCGAGTGGCTCCTGTCCACTCTGTTTGACGCCTCCCTGTTATCACCTTGAGCCGCCGGCAACGGCGGCTCTTTTTTTGCCCTCGCCAGCCGCCGGATTGGCGCTGGCAACTATGTCCGAAGCCTGTCAGCCGCCACCGCTGGACACATGGCGCGCGCCGGGCGATGGTAGCGGCGAGTGAGGCGTTCAATGTCAGAAAAGCGTTCTATGGAAGCTGGCGCGGTCTCCTTTAGTGAGCGGCTGGCGAGTTCCCAGCTCTTTGCCATGCTTTTTCGCGACGGCATGGCCTTGGTCGAGGAAACCGCCAGCTACCTCGACGGACCGGGCCGGCAGGACTCCAAAAAACTCGAACGCAGCCCGGCGCTGGTTTACGCCACCGAGAGCATGCGGTTGACCACCCGGCTGATGCAGCTCGCGTCCTGGCTATTGCTGCATCGCGCCGTTAAGGAAGGCGAAATGACGCTCGTCCAGGCGAGCAAGGAAAAATCCAAGGTCAGGCTTGCGGCATGCGAGCCCGGCGACGCCAAATCCCTCTGCCTCCTGCCGCTAAAGCTGCAGGAATTGATTGGCCGTTCGGTCAAGTTGCAGACCGAAGTGCGGCGGCTCGACGCCACCATGTACGCGGCGCCGCCGGTGATGATCCCGGTCGCTAACCCCGTGGAACGGCAATGGGGGCTGTTGAAGGCCGCCTTCGAATCCGAGGTCTGAAGACGGCCGGACGCGGCCTTAAGTCTTCAAGAAGCCGGAGAATTTCTTCTGGAAGCGCGACACTCGGCCGCCGCGATCGAGCAGGTGCTGCTGGCCGCCGGTCCACGCCGGATGCGATTTCGGGTCGATATCCAGATGCAGCGTATCACCCGGGCTGCCCCAGGTGGTGCGTGTCGTGAATTCCGTGCCGTCGGTCATGACGACCTTGACGGTATGATAGTCGGGATGGGTATCGGGTTTCATGGCGGGTCTGCTGTTTAGGGATTTGGCCGCTCTATAGCGCGGCGGCGTTCAAGCGGCAAGCCGCCGCAATTTGAGGTAGTGGTACAGTTTGCCGCTCGGCCTGCCAATCTGCCTTCCGTCCCTCTCTGACTGAGAGGTAACGAGAGATGGGACGGCTATTTTCATGGCGATACTTGTCAGCCGGGTTTATTGTAATCCTCGCAACCACGTTCAGTGCCTATATCCCCGGTCTGCGGCTTGTAAATGAAACAAAATTCATAGCGGCGCTCGGGCTGCAATTTGTCCAATCCGAAAATATCCAAGTAGCGAACAACCCCATAAATATAAAATCTATAGTTCGAGTTGGGGGCCAGAGCGAGTTTCATCGCCTCAGTGGCGTATGGCGGCATCGAAATAGTCTCAGGGATATGTTCGGTGCTGTAAAGAATCGAGTATTGGGATTTCAGTATGTGGCTGACATTCGGCGACGTAACGTCATCCAAATTCAGTTTTCCGACCAAATATTGAATGACCTCTATGTTGGCATCGAGTCGAACGTTATAGGCCGGTGTGACCCCCGCATGATTTATCTCGACATTAGCGGTCGCGGTTGTTTGACTAACGGTAATCGGAAAGCGTCGAACGTAAAGATAAGCCCGCAATTGGTGGATTTCGGCATCCTGACTAACAGTCAATTGTTTGTTGCTATTGCACCACAGCAATATGCTTACGCCAGTATAGACACTAACTGCAATCAAAGTGAAGACCGATATAAAGTCCTTTGTTTTCTTGCTGAAATAGGGCTGCTCGCAGCGCTTGCATTTGCAGGGTTCTATTTCGGCTTCCCGCCGCAGGATTGGCGCGGCTTCCCTAAGTGTCTGTCCGAAAACAAGTTGAATCCAATGAATCATTTGTGATTCAAGAGTGGTGGCCTGATTCGAGGATGGTCACCGATGTGGACGGCGAAAAACC
>Ga0208849_1000441_pt1 | contig 39003 bp, 32 predicted proteins | sample NGESurdeep072012_10_FD_184470 | JGI IMG/M metagenome (GOLD analysis project Ga0208849, IMG submission 184470) | Arctic peat soil microbial communities from Barrow, Alaska - NGEE Surface sample 53-3 deep-072012 (SPAdes) | ecosystem: Environmental > Terrestrial > Soil > Wetlands > Peat ... | reverse complement strand
TCCACCTACTGGTCGCCACCGGTTGGCGCCCCTTCGACGAGCGAGAATGACAGCATCGTCTCATGGGTTCGCAGAGCGGGAATAGATTATTTTGCGGCGGGCGCCTTCCGAGCGAGTTTCGCGGTCGGCTACTTCGCGGCCTGGATCGTTTCCCAGACGCGCAGCGGGGTGGCGGGCATGTCGATGGCCTTGACGCCGTAGGCGCGATAGAGCGCGTCGGCGATGGCGTTCATGACCGCGGGCGAAGAGCCGATCGAGCCGGCCTCCCCTGCCCCCTTTATGCCGAAGGCATTGGTGGTCGAGGGGACGTTGCGCGTCTCGAACTGGACGGACGGCATGCCGTCGGCGCGCGGCATCGCGTAATCCTGGAAGGTGGCTGTGAGGAGCTGGCCGGTGGCGTCGTACACGGTGTTCTCGCAGAGCGCCTGCCCGAGCCCCTGAACGACACCGCCGTGTATCTGGCCTTCGAGCAGCATCGGATTCACCGTGGCGCCGAAGTCATCAACGATCCAGTAGCCGACGATCGTGGTGACGCCGGTTTCCGGGTCGATCTCGACCTCGATCAGATGCGTGCCGTTCGGGTAGGTCGGCTCCGGCTGTTCGAAGGAATCGTCGTAGGCGGTGAGCGTATTCTTTTGCGGCGTCGAGCGCGCCAGCTCGGCCAGCGTCATGCCGCGGTTTGTGCCGGCGACACGAATGGTGCCGTCGGCGAACTCAAGCTTGTCGGCCGGTGTTTCGAGACGCGCTGCAGCTGCGTGGCGGAGCTGGCCGGCGAGCTTGATCGAGGCACGATCGACCGAGACGGCGCCCAGCGGAATCGAGCGCGAGCCGCCCGTGCCCTCGCCGTTCGGAACCTTGTCGGTGTCGCCCTGGATGACGCTGATGCGGTCGTAATCGAGGCCGAGATGTCCGGCGATGAACTGCGCATAGGCGGTGGCGTGACCCTGGCCGTTGGTCTGCGTGCCGATCAGGAGCGTCGCGGTACCGTCGTCGTTGAGCGTGACGGTCGCGCCCTCGCTGCCGGGGAAAGCGCACGCCTCGACATAGCAGGCGAAGCCGATGCCACGAATCCTGCCGCTCGCCTTCGCCGCGGCGGCGCGGGCGGGAAACTCGTCGTAACGGGCGAGCGTCAACGCGCGATAGAGATGGCCGGCGAACTCGCCGGAATCGTAGATGCGGCCGCCCTGGGTGGTGTAGGGCAGCGCGGCGGTCGGAATAAAGTTGCGCTTGCGGATCTCGACCGGGCCAAGGCCGGTATCGCGGCCGCAGAGATCGACCAGACGCTCGACGAGATAGGCGGCCTCGGGGCGGCCGGCGCCGCGATAGGCATCGACGGGCACCGTGTTGGTGTAGATGCCGCGGCAGTAGGCGTAGAGCGCAGGCACGTCGTAGAGGCCGGTGGACATGGTGAGGCCGCCCTCCGGAATCCATGGCGCATATTGATTGAGATAGGCGCCCATGTCGGCGAGGAGATCGATGCGCATGGCGAGGAACCTGCCGTCGGCGTCCATTGCCATCTCGGCGACGGAGATATTGTCGCGACCCTGGCTGTCGACGAGGAAATGCTCGCTGCGATCGCCGATCCACTTTACCGGACGGCCGGTGCGCTTCGCGGCGATCGCGGCCAGCGGATACTCGTGGTAGCAGAACGCCTTGGTGCCGAAACCGCCGCCGACGTCGGGGGTGACGACGCGGATCAGCTTGTTGTCGATGTGCAGGATGTCCTTGGCGATGATATCGCGCATGCCGTGGCCGCCCTGCGTGCCCAGGGTGAGCGTGTAGCGGCCGGTCGCGGCGTCGTATTCGGCGACGATGCCGCGCGGCTCCATGTAGTTGGCGACGACGCGGTTGTTGACGATCTCGATGCGCGAGACACTTGCGGCCTTGGAGAAAGCCTCCTCGGTCGCCCGCTTGTCGCCACGATCGCAGGTGAAGGCGACGTTGCTGCCAAACTCGGGCCAGATGAGCGGGGCCCCTTCGGCGATCGCCGTCTTCATGCCGATAACGACATCGAGCGGCTCGTAGTCGATGACGATGGCCTCCGCCGCGGCGCGCGCCGATTCCAGATCATCGGCGACGACAAGGGCGATGGGGTCGCCACCGTGGCGGACGATGTCGCCGTTGAGCAGCGGGCGCGGCGGCTTCTTCGGATGGGTGCCGTCGACCTGCCTGATGTTGCCCTTGGACGGGAGGCCGCCGATGCCGTCGAGATCGGCGTGGGTGAGGACGAGACGGACGCCCGGCATGGCGGCGGCTTCGGCGATGCCCGAGACGGCGATGCGGGCGTGGGCCATGGTCGAGCGCACGACGACGGCGCGCAGCGTTCCCGGCGGCGTGTAGTCGTCGGTGAAGCGACCAGCGCCGGTGATGAGCGCCTTGTCTTCCATGCGGCGCACGCGGGCGCCCATGCCGAATTTCGGGGGAGCGGCGTTATTCATGGGATGCGTTCGGCCGCGGGGCCGCCTCCGATGCGCGGGCGTGAAAGCAGAGACGCCATCGGATCAGATCGGCGCGGCGAAGGCAACAAAATGCGGGCTCCGGCCGTGTAGCCGGGGCCCGCAAGAAATTCAGTCAGATGTCAGTTTGCGGCGGCCATACCTGCCCTTACCTCGGCGATAGCGGCGTCGACATCCGCGATCGCCTTCAACCGGTGGCCACCCTTGTTGGCCTCGGCGGCGTTGAGCTCGGACCTTGCCTGCTCGAGAAGACCCTTGGCGGCCTCCATATGAGGCTGATCGGCGAGAGCAAAACCAGCGCCAAAAGCCGCGGCGGTGAGCAAGCTCGCGGCAACCACGCCAATGACACGCGGACGAGTGACGAATTTGAACATGTGGGTGTCTCCCTTTTGAGAAATGCTGCGATCGCGACCGCATCACGCCGGCGTTGCGGCAGTATTTCGGATTGTCGCGGCCACCGGCGACCACCCTGCCGCTCTGCGATTTTCAGCCGGAATTTCGACAGATCAGTGGCCGTTGTGGGCGCGGATCGCTGCCAGCAGGCCCTCGGTCGAGGCATCGCGCGGATGCTCGGGGTCGGCGCGACGGATCATCGGCAGGAGTTCGGTCGCCAGCTGCTTGCCCAGTTCGACGCCCCACTGGTCGAAGGAATCGATGCCCCAGACGACGCCCTGGACGAACACCTTGTGCTCGTAGAGCGCGATGATGAGCCCGAGCGTATGGGGGTCGAGGCGGTGGTACAGGATGGTATTCGACGGCCGGTTGCCGGGAAAAACCTTGTGCGGGGCGAGCTTGTCGATGGCGCGCGGGCCGAGGCCCTGCGCCTTCAGCTCGTCGCGCACCTCGGAAAGCGTCTTGCCGCGCATCAACGCCTGACTCTGCGCCAGGCAATTCGCGAGCAGCAGCGACTGGTGCTCGTCCTCGCCGACATCGGACTGGGCAGCGACGAGAAAATCGGCGGGCACCGGATCGGTCCCCTGATGGAGGAGCTGGTAGAAGGCGTGCTGGCCGTTGGTGCCGGGCTCGCCGAACACGATCGGGCCGGTGGCGCCGCGGACCTGATTGCCGCCGGTGCGCACGCGCTTGCCGTTGCTCTCCATGTCGAGCTGCTGGAAATACGCCGGCAGCCGTTCCAGCCGCTGGTCGTAGGGCAGGATCGCCAGATTGGTGAAGCCCATGATGTTGCGATACCAGATGCCGATGAGCGCCATGACGACCGGCATGTTGGCGGCGAGCGCCGCGGTGCGGAAATGATCGTCCATGGCGCGGCCGCCATCGAGGAACTCGCGAAAGCGCTGCGGGCCGATGGCGATCATCAGCGACAGGCCGATCGCCGACCAGATGGAGTAGCGGCCGCCGACCCAGTCCCAGAAGCCGAACATGCGCTCGGGCCCGATGCCGAAGGCGGCGACCTTTTCGGCGGCCGTCGAGATTGCGGCGAAATGGGCGGGGACCTTGTCGGCGCCGACGCCGGCCGCGATCCACTGACGCGCGGTGGCGGCGTTGGTCATGGTCTCGGTGGTGGTGAAGGTCTTCGACGAAATCAGGAAGAGCGTCGTGGCCGGGTTGAGGCCGGCGAGGATGTCGCGAATTTGCGCGCCATCGACGTTGGAGACGAAATGCGCCCGCGGTCCGTCGTGGTAGGGCTTGAGCGCGATGGTCGCCATCTTGGGACCGAGGTCCGATCCGCCAATGCCGATGTTGACCACGTCGGTGAATTTGCCACCGGTGCCAGCGATGGTCCCGGAGCGCACGCCCTCGGCGAACTCCTTCATGCGCGCCAGCACAGCATGGACCTCGGGCACGACGTTCTGGCCGTCGACGCGGTAGACGTCGTCGGGAGCCGAGCGCAGCGCGACATGCAGGGCCGGTCGGTTCTCGGTCACATTGACCACCTCGCCGGCAAACATCTGGCCGCGATGGCGCTCAACCTCGGCAGCCTCGGCGAGCGCCAGCAGGTGGCGCATCGTTTCCGCGTCGATCAGGTTCTTCGAGTAATCGAGGAGGAAGTTGCCGAAGGAAATCGAATAGGCGGCGAAACGCCCCGGATCGTCGGCGAAGCGCTGGCGCATGGGCACCGCCGCGGCCGGCGAGCGCAGCAACTCCAGCGCAGCGAAAGCCTTGATCATTGCCGGGGTCACGACGCGCTCATCTCCCTGTGGCCGGCGCCGGCGCGGCGCGTGGAGGTTGCGGTTGACTAAGTGGTATAGCGGCTTGTCCTACCTGAGCCAATTGGCGAGACGATCGACAGCCTCGGCCACGTCGGCTTCCGTGCCGGCGAAGGAAAAGCGCAGAAAGCCGTGACCGCGGGCGCGGTCGAAATCGGGGCCCGGCGTCGCCGCGACACCGGCTTCGGCGAGCATACGCCGGGTGAAAGCCACGGAGTCGTTGGCGAAGTTGGCGACCGATGCATAGACGTAGAACGCACCGTCGACGGGGAGAAGTTCGGTGAAGCCGATTGCCGGCAGGCGTTCGAGCAGAAGAAGGCGGCTGGCGGCGTACCCTTCGCGGATGCCGTCGAGATCGGCGGTGGCGTCGAAGGCAGCGATGGCCGCGCGTTGCGAGATCGCCGGGGCGCAAATGTAGAGGTTCTGGGCAAGCCGCTCGACCGGGCGAAGCAGCGTCTCGGGCAGCACCATCCAGCCGACGCGCCAGCCGGTCATGCAGTAGTACTTGGAAAACGAATTGACGACGACGGCGTCGGGAGAAAACTGCAAAGCGGTCGCGGCGGTGCCCGCATAGACGAGGCGATGATAAATCTCGTCGGAGATGAAGAGAATGCCGAGGTCCTCGGCGGCCTCGACAAGGGCGCGCAGGGCTTCCGGCGACATGACGGTGCCGCTCGGATTGGCGGGGCTCGCGACGAGGACACCGTGCAGCGGCTTTTCGGCGTGGGCCCTGACCAGCATCGCGGGGGTGAGCGCGTAGCGGGTGCTGGCGTCCACCGGAATTTCTACAATCTCGATGCCGAGCGCGACGGCGAGGTTGCGATAGGCGGGGTAGCCCGGTGCCGTGACCGCGATGCGCTCGCCCGGATCGAAAGCGGCCAGGAAAGCGAGGTTGAAGCCGGCGGAGGAACCGGTGGTGATGGCGATCCGTTCCATCGGGACGGCGAGGCCATGCTCGGCGGCGTAGTGATCGACGATGCGCTGGCGGAGGCGCCGGTTGCCGAGCGCCTCGGTATAGCCGAGACGCCCGTCGGCGAGCGCCTCGTGGGCGGCGGCGATAACGGCGGCGGGCGCCGGCGCGCCGGGCTGGCCGACCTCCATGTGGACCACACGCTCGCCGGCGTGCTCGCGATCGGCGGCGGCGCGCATCACGTCCATGACGATAAACGGCTCGACGGCGCTGCGCAGCGACGGGTCGAGGGATCTGCGGGTCACGGCCTGGTACCTCGCGTCGGTCTTGCTGCCGCCGGATTTACCGGCATAACCTGCATGCGATCATGCCGGGCAGAGCGGTTAGAACGCGGCATTTCGGAGAGGTCATGGGACAGTCAGCGGTGACTAGCAGGCCCGGCCAGCGTTGGAAAGTGCTGCAGCCAGCGGCCGCAATGCTGCTCGCGGCGTGCCTGGCAGCCCTGCCCGCGGCAGCCCAAGCCGGCGGCATAGCCGTCGTTCGCGACGCGGAAGCCGAGGCACTCATTTACGATTACCTGCGGCCAATCTTCAAGGTCGCCGGCGTTTCGCCGCCGCCGACGATTCATCTAGTGCAGGACGACCAGTTCAACGCCTTCGTCACCGGGCGCAACGACATGTTCGTCAACACGGGGGCAATCATCCAGACCACCACGCCGAACGAACTGATCGGTGTGCTCGCCCATGAGACCGGCCACATTGCCAACGACGACGTGGCGCATCTCAACCAGCAAGCGGCTGAAACCAGCGGCGCACTGCTCATCGCCACCCTTTTGGGCGTTGGCGTGGCTGCCGCCGGCGCCGCGACCGGCAGCAGCGACGCAGGCCAAGCCGGCGTGGGCGTCCTCAGTGCTTCGCGCAGCGTCGCGCAACTCAGCCTGCTTTCCTTCCGCCGCGGCCAGGAATCGGCAGCGGACCGGAATGCCGTCAAATTCCTCGATGCTACCGGCCAATCGGCGACCGGCATGCTGACCGTGATGAAACGGCTGGCGAACGACGAGCTTCTCTCCGCGCAGCAAATCAACCCGTATCTGCAGAATCACCCGCTTTCCCGCGAGCGCGTGATTGCCCTGGAAGACCTGGCCGCCAAGAGTCCTTTCACCGGGCACAAGGATTCCGCGGATCTGCAGCGGCGACACGATCTCGTGCGCGCGAAGCTGATCGGCTTCACGTGGCCGCCGATGCGGGTGCTGCGTCAATATCCGATGAGCGACGCGAGCCTGCCGGCCCGCTACGCCCGCGCCATCGTCGCCTACCGCTCGGGCAAGCCCGGGCCGGCGCAGCAGCAGATCGACGGTCTCATCCAGAGCGACCCAAACGATGCCTACTTCTACGAATTGAAAGGACAGGCGCTGCTTGAAGACGGCAATGCCGCGGCCGCCCTGGCGCCGTTGCGCAAAGCCGTCAGCCTTGCCCCCAACGCCAGCCTCATAAAGATACTGCTTGGTCAGGCACTCGTTGCAGGCGGCGACAAGGCCAAGGCGCCCGAGGCAATCCAGCTTCTGACTTCAGCCATGCAGGCCGATCCCGACATGGGCGCCGGGTACCGCGCACTCGGACGCGCCTACGCGCTGACCGGCAATGAGCCAATGGCCCAGCTTGCCACCGCGCAGGGACTCTTCAGCGAAGGCGACTACGACAACGCCCGCATCCAGGCGACGCGGGCTCAAGTAAAGTTGAAGCCCGGAACGCCGGCATGGCTTCGCGCCGATGATATCGTGTCCTATAAAGCTCCGAATAAGTGACGTCCAACTGCGCGGCTGCGGAGAATTCGAGATGAAGATTCGTGCTGCGGCGGCATTGGCCTTCCTGATCGCGATCGCGGCTGGTGCATTCAGCGCGGCGTCCGCGCCGGGCACTTCCGACACGATGCCGGCGATGACCGCGCCCATGGCGCCCACCCCTCCCATGGCAACGCCAGTCCCCGGCCGCAATGCGCTCAGCGACGACCAGCAGAGCCAAGTCGAAGCAATCATTCGAAACTACCTGATCGCCCACCCTGAGATTGTGCGGGACGCCATCGACGAGCTGCAACGCCGGGAAGATGCCGCCACGCAGGCGCAGCAGACCGACATGATCAAGCAGAGCGCCGCGACGTTATTCGACTCCAAACGCGAGGTCGTGCTGGGCAACCCGAAAGGCGACGTCACGCTGGTCGAGTTCTTCGACTATAATTGCACTTACTGCCGGCGGGCGCACGGCGACATGCAGGCCCTCATCAAGGAAGATCCCAACGTCCGGGTCGTGCTGAAGGAGTTCCCGATCCTTGGCGACGGATCGGTCGCGGCGGCGCAGGTGGCGGTCGCGGTTCTGCTGACCGCACCGGCCAAATATGCCGCCTTCCACGACGAACTGATCACCGACAAGGGACAGGCTGACGGCAACAAGGCGCTGGCCGTGGCGGCTGACGTCGGGCTCGATCCGAAGGCCTTGAAGGTGCTTGCCAACTCGGACGAGGTGAAGGCCAACATCAACGAGGTGAGCAAGCTCGCCCAGAAGCTCGACATCAGCGGGACGCCCTCTTACGCCACCAAGCTGAAGGTGGTGGTCGGCGCCATCGGGCTGGATGGCCTGAAAGCAGCCGTCCAGGCAGTGCGCGACTGCGACAAGGCGGCAAGCTGTTAACACCCACGCTTTCCTCGGCTTTCGGGGCTTTTCCTTGCTTCGCCAGCCCCCTATAACCAGCCAACTTTTTGGGCATCGCGCTTGACCGGCATGCCCGCGGCGGGAACAGTCGGCTATGGCGATTTCCATCCTCATCCTCAACGGGCCCAACCTGAACATGCTGGGCAAGCGAGAGCCCGGCCTCTACGGGACCGGGACGCTTGCCGATATCGAGGCGCTGTGCGCTGCCAAGGGCAAGGGGCTCGGCCTCAGAATCGATTTTCGCCAGACCAACATCGAGGGCGTGCTGGTCGACTGGATTCAGCAGGCGCCCGATAGCGCCGCCGGCATCGTGCTGAATGCAGGCGCCTACACGCACACTTCGATCGCCATTCACGATGCCCTGCGCGCCAGCGGCCTGCCGGTGATCGAAGTGCATCTTTCCAACATCTTCGCGCGTGAGCGCTTCCGTCATCACTCATTCGTCTCGCCGGTGGCCAAGGGCGTGATCGCCGGCCTCGGCCCGACGGGTTACGCGCTAGCGATCGAGGCGCTGGCCGGGCTGGTGTCCGGCGACACGCCGGCAAAGAAACAAAAAGACATGGGTGCCGGGAGGCGGAAGGTTTCCTGATGGCTGAAAAGAAATCGATCGTCGACCAAGGCCTCATCCGGGAACTGGCCGAGCTGCTTACCGAGACCGGCCTCAGCGAGATCGAGATCGAGCGCGACCAGACGCGCATCCGGGTGGCGCGCACGGTGACGGTGACCGCGGCGGCGCCTATTGCTGCCATGCCGGTTGCGACGCCGGGCGCGGCGGCCGCTCCTGTCGTCACCGATGCCAATCATCCGGGCGCGGTGCATTCGCCGATGGTTGGCACCGCCTTCCGCGCGCCCGAACCTGGCGGGCGCCCCTATGTCGATATCGGCGACTCGGTTCGCCAGGGCGACACGGTGATGATCGTCGAGGCGATGAAGACGATGAACCAGATTCCGGCGCCGCGCTCCGGCAAAGTGACCAAGATACTGGTCGAGGATGGCCAGCCGGTGGAATTTGGCGAGCCGCTGCTGATCGTCGAATGACCGAAGCGCCGCAGCTGTTCACGAAAATCCTGATCGCCAACCGCGGCGAAATCGCGCTCAGGGTGCTGCGCGCCTGCAAGGAAATGGGCATCGCCACGGTCGCGGTTCATTCGACCGCCGACGCCGACGCCATGCACGTCCGTCTGGCCGACGAAAGCGTGTGCATCGGCCCGCCGGCGGCACGCGACTCCTACCTCAACGTCCCGCAAATCCTGGCGGCCTGCGAGATCACCGGCGCCAACGCCGTCCATCCCGGCTACGGATTCCTGTCGGAGAACGCGCGCTTCGCCGAAATCCTGGCCGCCCACGACGTCGCTTTCATCGGCCCGAGCGCCGAGCACATCCGCATCATGGGCGACAAGATCGAGGCGAAACGCACGGCGAAGAAGCTCGGCATCCCGGTCGTGCCGGGCTCGGAGGGTGGCATCACCAACGACGCCGACGCGCGCAAGATCGCGGCCGAGATCGGCTTCCCGGTGCTGATCAAGGCTTCCGCCGGCGGCGGCGGGCGCGGCATGAAGGTGGCGCGCAGCAGCGACGAACTGCCGAACGCGCTGGCCAGCGCCCGGGCGGAAGCGCGCGCCGCTTTCGGCGACGACGCCGTCTATATCGAAAAATATCTCAGCAAGCCGCGCCACATCGAGGTGCAGGTGATGGGCGACGGCAGGGGCAAGGCGGTCCATCTCGGCGAGCGCGACTGCTCGCTGCAGCGGCGGCACCAGAAGATCCTCGAGGAATCCCCCTCGCCCGCCATCGACGCCAAGCAGCGGGCGCAGATCGGCGGCGTCGTCGCCGACGCCATGGCCTCGCTCGGCTATTCCGGCGCCGGCACGGTCGAGTTCCTCTACGAGGACGGCGCGTTCTATTTCATCGAGATGAACACGCGCCTGCAGGTGGAGCATCCGGTGACCGAGGCGGTCACCGGCATCGACCTGGTCACCGAGCAGATCCGCGTCGCCAGCGGCTTCGGCCTCTCGTTCGGGCAGAAGGACGTGACCTTCAACGGCCATGCCATCGAGTGCCGCATTAACGCCGAGGACCCGAAAACCTTCGCGGCCTCGCCGGGGCGTATCGCCTACTACCATCCGCCCGGCGGGCTTGGCGTGCGCATCGACTCGGGCGTCTATCAGGGCTACGTCATCCCGCCCTACTACGACAGCCTGATCGGCAAGCTGATCGTGCATGCGCGGACGCGACAGGAATGCCTGCGCCGGCTGGCGCGGGCCCTCGATGAATTCGTCGTCGACGGCATCAAAACGACGATCCCGCTCTTCCGCGATCTCGTCAACGATCCGGACATCATCGCCGGCAACTACGATATTCACTGGCTGGAGAAGCGGCTGGCGGGTTGAGCCCATGGCTTCGCGCGACGACATCGCTTTGCAGATCACGCCGCAGGTGCTGCTCAAGGCATATGCGGTGGGAATCTTTCCGATGGCGGAGTCGGCGGAGGATTCCGGCCTCTTCTGGATCGAACCGGAGCTGCGAGGCATCATTCCGCTCGACGATTTCCACGTGCCGCGGCGGCTGGCGCGCACCGTCGCCTCGGGCCGCTTCGAGGTGCGCATCGACCATGACTTCGATGCCGTCATCGAAGGATGCGCGGCGGCGGTCGGCGACCGGCCGAAGACGTGGATCAACGGCCGTATCCGCAAGCTCTACGGCGAGCTGTTCGAGATGGGCGCCTGCCACACGGTCGAGACCTGGCGCGAGGGCCGGCTCGTCGGCGGCCTCTATGGCGTCGTGCTCGGCGCGGCGTTCTTCGGCGAAAGCATGTTCTCGCGCGAGCGCGACGCCTCGAAGGTGGCACTGGTCCATCTCGTCAAGCGGTTGAAGGCCGGCGGATACAGGCTGCTCGATGCACAATTCACGACGGACCACCTCAAGCAGTTCGGCGCCATCGACGTCGACCGGTCCGTCTATCAGGAGATACTGGCGGAGGCGATCGCGGCGCCGGCGGCACCTACTTCTTGGGCGGCGGAACGCTAGACTTCACCTTGCAGTCGGTCAGCCAGACGTCATAGACGGGGTTGTCAACGGCGTGGAGTCCGGGGCTCGCGGCGTACATCCAGCCGGTGAAGATGCGCTTGACCTTGCGATCGAGGCCGATCTCGTCGACCTCGACGAACGAGTCCGTCTGCGGCGCCAGCGTCGGCGGACGGTTGTAGCAGACGCGGGGCGTCACCTGCAGCGAACCGAACTGCACCGTCTCGTCTATGTAGACATCGAACGAGGTTATGCGCCCGGTGATCTTGTCGAGGCCGTTAAAAACGGCGACGGGATTGGCGACGCGGCCGGGCTCGGGAGGAACGGGCGTACCCGCGGAAGCAGGCGGCTGGTCGGCGGGCGCGGTCGCCGGGGCGGGGGCGCCGGGGACTGACAGCACATCGGGATTGTTGGGCGCGGCGGTCGGACCGGGCACGACGGCGCCGGGCACCAGCGGACCAGAGGGCGCGGCGCCGGGGGCTGGGGCTGGGGAAACATCGGCCGGATTTGAATCGGGCTCGGCGCCGAGGTCAATGACGTCCGGCCCTGCAGCCAGGGCCGGAACCGCGACAGCAAGGACGAGGATCAGCGCCGCCGCCAAGACGGCGCCCTGGCGGGGCCGCCGCGACAGAAAGGCGAAGAGGCTGGCGTTCATGCGGATCGGGGGATTCGGTCTGGGCGGGAAACGTGACGTGGCGCGGTGGTAGCACGCGATTCCGGCGGCGCAAAGGCGCTCCGCCGATGGTCCTACGCGGCCGGCATCGCCAGCGACGATGCCTGCTCCAGCCATCCGGCGAGCGCCGCCACCTCGCCCGCATCGAAAGACAGGCCGAGCTTCGAGCGGCGCCAGAGGATATCCTCGGCCGTGTCGGCCCACTCCTCGCGGCGGAGGTAAGCAACTTCCGCCTCGGTCAGATCGCCGCCGAAGCGACGGCCGAGGCCGGCGGCGCTCCGCGCGCCGGTCAGCACGTCGGAGGCGCGGGTGCCGTAGGCCGCTACCAGCCGGGCGGCGTGTTCCTCGGAGATGAACGGATAAGCGCGGCTGAGGGCGCGGGCGATGGTCGCGGAGCCGCCGGGCGGAAAGCCACCGCCGGGAAGAATGGCGCTCTCGGTCCATGCCGGCGCCAGCTGGCGGAACTTGCCCATGCGGTCGACCACTTCCTCGGCCAGGCGACGGTGGAGCGTGAGGGAACCGCCGAAAACCGAAAGCAGCGGCGCCATTCGCGACGGGGCATCGACGGCAATGGCGCGACCGCCCCTCGCCTCGCCGGGCTCCATCGGCAGTGCCCGCACGGATGCGAACGTCTGCACGATGTCGCTGTCGTCGACCGGTGTATGAAAATACTGGTCGGTGACGTCCGCAAGATAGGCAACGTCGGCAGGCTCGACCCGCGCCGACGCCGCGGTGCCGGCATAGGGCGTGACGGCAGGGCCGAGCAGCATCGTGCCGGCTTCGTAGGGCAGCGCATAGACAATGCGCCCGTCGGCGTTGGGAAGGGCGTAGGCGACCTCGTCACGCATCTCGCGGCGCACGACCAGCCAGGCGCTCCTGGTCAGCCGCAGGCGCTCCTGCGATGTCGCGTGGACGACGTGGTCGCGCACTTCGCCGACCATGGCGCCGGCTGCGTTGACCAGAATTTGCGCCGACACGACCGAACGCTCGCCGGTGACGGTGGATTCCATCGCCAGACGCCACTGGCCGCCGTCGCGCTCGGCGACGGTACAGCGCAGGCGGGTGCTGATGGTGGCGCCGCGGGCGCGCGCATCCAGAGCGTTGTGGATAACCAGCCGGCTGTCATCGGCGAAGCAGTCGGAATAGGCGAAGGCAACAGTGAAATGCGGCTGGAGGCTCGCGGCGGCGGATTCGACCTCAAGGTCGACCATGCGCGCGGCCGGCAGGCTGCAACGAGCGGCGTGGTCGTAGGCAAACAAACCCAGGCGCAGAGCCATCGGCGACGACTGCCGCTCGTGACGGGGGATGAGAAAGGTCAGTGGCCGGACGAGATGGGGCGCGGAACGCAGCAGGATCTCGCGCTCGGCAACGGCTTCGCGCATGGCGGCGAAGCGCAGACCCTCCAGATGGTCAAGCTTGCCGTGGATCAGCTTGCCCGTGGCGGAGGAAGCGCCGCCGCCGAGGTCGCCCTGCTCGCACAGGAACACGCTGAGCCCGCGGCCCGCGGCATCACGCGCGATGGCGACGCCGTTCAAGCCGCCGCCAATCACCGCGACGTCATACACCTTGCCGAACACTACCCGACGGCCTCCACCGCGACTGGCCGGGGATGATACATGCGCGGGTGGCGAGGCGATCCCCTGCAGCCGGGGGAAAGCGGGGACAAGTCCCGCGCGCGATTGCCGCGGCGGCGGGAATTGCGGCTATTTCTTCAGTTCGGCAAGCCCGTCGCCGAGGCCCTTGACGCTGAGCTGGAAGGTCAGGCCCTTACCGTTACGGCCGAAGATCGTCGCCGACGCCTTCTGCGCCTTGCCGAGGCTCTCAAGAAAATCGGAGGCGAGATTGCCGGTCGCCTCGCAACCACCCTGGCCGCAATACTCGAACGGAATCGCAATGGGCTGCGGCGTCCCGGCATCCAGCAGGATGCCGCGATTGACCAGCACTCCCGTACGCGTCTGCCAGACGCCGACCAACCCGCCCTTGCCGTCCTGAACAATGCGCCAGAGGAAGACGGGCGCCCGACCTTTCCCGGGGATGGCGGACGCTTTCCATGCCGCCGGCGGCAAGGTCGAGTACGACCTCCTCCCGGCGACCGGCGTGGAAGGACATGGGTTGATCCTGACGTCGGGCGCCGAAGCGACCTGGATGCCCTACCTTGAGAAATTCCTGGCAAAAGCCCGGCATTAGCCGCCTTCACACAGCCTCGGCAATAGTCCTTTCGACGAGGACCCGGGCGGCGGTGCGCAAGGCGTCGAACTGGCGATGCCGCCGGCTCATACTCCGGCCCGAGCATTGCTCTCAATTCGGCGAGGTGGCGGGACGAAAAATGCCAAGTGTTGCCGCCGCAATTCATCTCGATCACGTACAGCTTGCCGCTCGAAGCCTCGCGGAGGACGTCAGTCCCCTTCAACGGGAGGCCCGGCAGGGCGGCGTGGGCCGCTCGCGCCAGGGCAATGACCTCGGGCTCGGCGGATAGACCCGGTCCTGTTTGCTGTCGTCGACAGCCTGGGTGGCAATCGGTGCGGCTTCGATCTCCGCATCCGTGGCACGAAGATCAACCCGCTTGTCATGCACGCGATTGATTTGCATGTAGAGCGGCTCGCCGAAAAAGGTGAGCACCCTGTGGGCCATGAAATATTCGCCGGTATCCACGAACTGCTGCACGATCATCGGCCCGTATCGCCCGGGATGCCGCGACGGATATTGATCGGGCGGGATGTAGCGGACGCGGTTGGTCCGCATGAGCTGGATGCCCAGCCCACGCGAGGAAGTCGCAATATCCGTCGGCTTCAGGATGACGAACTCGCCCCAGGTCTGCGGGTCGAGGCGAAGATCGGGGGTCAAAATCTCCGTTCGCGGCACCGGCACGCCGGCTTTCTCCAGCGGGCGGACCTGCTCGACTTTGGCGATCGATCCGCCCTGGTAGACGTTGCCGCGCAGGGGCCGGAACACGCGCATCTGCCCCGGCGACACGATCAGCGCCGGACGTTGGGCGGCGTGCTTGCGGGTCACCGGATTGCGGTGGGTGGTCGGCACGATGAAGGTGCGTATCGTGGAATCGATATCGGAGACGTGGCGGGCGATGGCGTTCAGGTCTTCCAGCGACTGCCAGCCCGGATGGTAGGCAAGCACGAGGTTGCGTTCGATATTGGCGATCGGCGGCGCCACGCCGCGGCCGGCGGCGCGCAGGCTGTGCACGAGGCGCCCCCTGCCCCCCACGGCGGCCGTTGAAGTCGAGGGCAATTGCATCGGTGGACCCCGCACGAAAATTCCGCCGCTCATCGGCAAGGCTACGACGTGACTCTATGCCCGGCGGCGGCGCCCAGAAACGGCGAAGCTCCGGCGTCCACAGGCATCAGGCGACATCGAGGCGGCCTACAAGCCCTGCTCATCGGGACGCTGGCCGCTCCAGGCGGCGCGCAGAAGGGCACGGATGGCGTCTTTTTCCAGCGGGCGCGGATTCCAGTACGGGTTCTGCAGGGTGAGGTCAGCTGCTTCCTCGATGCCGCTCTCGGGCATGCCGAGATCGCGGAGGGCCATCCGGGCGCCGAGGCCGGAGGCAAGATCGAACAGGCCGGTGGCGGCATCCTTTTTGCCGATCGCGCCGGCGATGCGCCGCATCGCGTCAGGCTCGACGGTGGCGTTGTAGGCGACGGCATGCGGCAGGACGGCGGTGTGCGTTTCCGAGTGCGGCAGGTTGAAGGTGCCGCCAAGCGTGTGGCAGAGCTTGTGGTGCAGGGCCATGCCGACGGAACCCAGGCAAATGCCGCAGAGCCATGCCCCGTAAAGCGCGTCTGACCGGGCGCCGGCATCCGCCGGAGTGCGCACGATAACCGGCAACGCGCGCGCCAGCGCGGCGGTCCCTTCCTCGGCCAGCAGCGTGATGACGGGATTGCGTTCGCGGGCGTAGAGCGCCTCGACGGCGTGGGCAATCGCGTTCATGCCGCTGGTCACCGACAAGGCGCGCGGCAAGGTCAACGTCAGATCGACGTCGTAGATGACGACTTCGGGGAGAACCTTGGGGCTGGTCAGCGTCGTCTTCCGGCCAGCGTGGGTTTCCCCCAGAATGGTCGTCATCTCCGAACCGGCATAGGTGGTCGACGCCACGACTTGCGGAAGATCGGTTCGCAACGCCAGCGCCTTGGCGAGACCGGTGGTCGAGCCGCCGCCAACCGCGACGAGGCCGTCGATGTTGTCGCGGGTAACGACCGCCAACGCCCGCTCGGTGACCTCGGTCGGCGTGTGCATGGCGGCCTCGGCGAACGTCCCGGCGGCTGCGGCGCCGATCCGGCCGGCGAGAATTTGAGCCTCGGCAGCCTGCTGCGGCGTTGCCAGCACGAGGACACGCGACAGGCCGAGGCGGGCAACCTCCTCCGGCAGGCGCGCCAACGTACCCGACCCGAAGATGACTCGCGCGGGACTGGCGGTGTAGACGAACGGTGGGATCATCGAAGCCTTGGCCAAGGTTTCGCCAAACTCGGCAGTTCCGCCTGCCAAACCTGCTTGACGACAGACTACCGTAGCGTTCACCTCAGCCGGGAGGAAGACAACATGATCAAATTGCCCTGCCCTCGGAGCGCGGTGCCATGATCTCGACGGCAAGCGTTCGCACGGCCAACGGCGCCCGCTATCTGGTGCAGCTCTGCAAGCACTGGGCGCACCCGTTGACGGTGGAATATACCGACACGACCGGCAAGGTTGCCTTCGATGCCGAGCGTTCCTGCTCATTCCAGGCGAACGCGGAATCGCTGACAGTCCGTATCGAGGCTCCCGAGGGCGCGGACGGAAGAGGTCGTCGCGGAACACCTGCAACGGTTCGCGCGGCAGGAAACGCTGCTGCCGATCAATTGGGGCCACGCACCCTAGACCGCGTGCCGTCCCGCGGCCACTGCCGGACATGGCGTCAGCGAGGGTCGTCTGCGCCTGGTTGCGCAGCGGGGGCAATGGCGACCCGCGATCACTGCAGCAGCGGGCTGGCGAGGCCGGCAACCAGCTTGACCAGTTCGATCTGGCTGCCGGTCCCGGTCTTCTCGAAAAGATGGTGGAGATGCGTCCTGACGGTGGGCTCGGAGAGGCCGAGCATCGCCGCCATGGCCGCGACGCCGCCGACTTCGAGGACGGCGTAAAGCACACGGATTTCCGCCGGGGTCAGATTGGACTGGCGGGCCACCGCCTCGATCGGCAACGGCAGGTCGAGCGTGGCCTTGCGGATGAAGACGGCGGCAGCGGCCGAATAGGAACGGCCGGTGGCGAGGCGCGCGCCGGAGGTTAGCGGCATAAGGTGAGCAACGTAATGTTCGCCGCTGCGCGCCTTCAGGGGAACCGCGATTCCACGCGTCGCCACAGCGGCATCGCCGTCCCGAGCGTCGGCGATGACGTCGTGCAGGGTACGGTTTGCTTCCAGATCGCTGAGGGTCAAGAGAGCGCGCGTCCCGGTGACGACGTCGCCCTCATCGAGGGCGGCGCGACCGTGACGATTGGCGTGGACGATGGCCGCGTGCGCGTCGACGAGAAAAAACATCGCCGCGATACCATCGAAGGCGGCATTGAGCATGTCGGCCTCCAGCTTGTGCAGCTCGATGACTCGACTGATGAGAACCGCCTGGCGGAAGTGCGGCGCGAGCAGCCGCATGCGGCGGATGTCCTCATCGCTTATGAGATCACGGGTGTTACCGCGGCCAAGCGAGACGGTGGCCATCGACGTGGTGGTCTTGTCGAGATTCGTGGCGACGAAATCGTCGTAGCCCTGCGGAACGCACCATTCCTGAAAGAAGCGCGAGGCGACCAGCTCTTCGTAAGGCATCAGCCGCGAGGCGGCGAAGGTTTCGCCGACCCTGTCATCATGAGATGCGGCGTCAGCGGACTGATCTTCATGTATGTGCTGAAGAACGCCTGGGTGTATTCCGGGTTATCGCCCCAGTGAAAATGAAAGCGGCCCGACTGGGCCGCGAAATCCTGAGAAAACAGCACCGCGGAAACGCCGCCGCGAACGAACTCGCAGGTTCGCTTGAGCACGGCCTCCCACCGATCCCGGTCGAGGCTGGCATCGTAAATATCAGCGATCAGGCCGGAAAGTTCTTCTGCTTCGAGCACCAAACCAGCCCCGGATCCGCCCAGCGGGCAGGTCCCCACCTGCCGAAAAAATCCCCCGAAGCGTAGATCACGTCGCTGTGATGGTCAAACCGCATCATCCGTTTGGACGAGGCGCCGCCAAGATTCTTCAGGCAAAGATCGCGAATGTATAGCGCCGGTTGCGGCGCCACCGGCTGTCGCGCATTTGCGGTCATCGCAAGGCTGGCGCCAGCGGCCGGCCTGTTCGGGAATCCGCGCTCGTGACTTGGGATGGGACACATGCGCCTCGCGAATCTGAAGACAACGCTCGCCCGGCTTGGACGGGCCTGGCCGATAGCCGCCTGCATCGCCTTTGCCCTCCTCATTCAAACTCCGGCGTCGGCGGACCAGCCGCCGCTCGGCCTCAAATTCGGCGTGCAGCCGTGGACGCCGGTCACCGACGACGACGCGGTTCATTTCCTCGTCGACAGTCCGACGTTCCTTTCGGACGGGATGAACCTCGCCTGGAATCTTTTCTCGGACGAGCTTCGCCAGAAGATCGTCGACAAGCTGCTGACGCCCGACATGCTGATGAAGGGCGTCACCCTCTACGATGTCGACGTCAGGCTGAACCAGCCGACTTTCAGCTTCGCCAACCTCAAAGGCGGCTCGCAACCCGGCGAGCCGTTCTATGCCGATCTCAGCGTGACGCTGAATGACGAAGGGGTGACGCTCACCTCGACGACGCCGGATTTCATTCCAGACATCGATCTCACCAAGATCACCAGCCTCCTGCTGACACCGTTCGGCCGCACCTTTTCGGAGGTCAAGATCGTTCCCGATGCACACGGCATCGGGTCGTTCGGCGATCCGCGCTGCAGCGCCGACTTCGACGCCACGGTCCACCTGAAGGTGAAGTTCGAGAATATCCCCGGCGCGGCGCTGTCGTCTGACCAGCTCGATGCGAGTTCGCCGCCGGTGATCGATTTCACGCGGTTCCATTTCGACAGCAACAATGCCGTCTGCGACATCCCGGTCGGTCTCGCATCGCTGCTTGACCTGAAGCCGTTCATCGAGGCGCTGGTGACCAATCCGCCGGCCAACGGCGGACTGGTCGAGGGCCCGCTCAACGATGCCGTTCGCAAGGCGATTGCCGGCTTCATCAAGGATGCAAACGCCACGCTGGCGCCGCTGCAAAACAAATATCCCGAAATCAACCTGCTGCTGGCCCAGGCCTGGATCGTTCCCGAGCCGGGCGGGCAACAGATCGTCCTCGACCTGTCGCCGTCGCCGAGGCTGCCGGACCCCACGGCCGGCCTCGGCCGGCTCAGCGGCACCATTACTGCCGCCACGCCGGTCGGGCTGCAGTCGCAGGCCGGGACGGTGCATTGCGAACAGCTGCCGGTAACGGTCGCCCGCAAGTGGGGACCGCGAAAGATGGTCGGCCCTTCGGGAACACTCGGCGACGAAGACTACGAGGCGCTGTCGGTAAAACCCGGTTGCAGCGAAGGGCAGCTCGAGCCGGGCCAAACCGGGCATTACACAATCACGGGGCTGTCGGCGCTCTTTCCGCAGACGATCATATTTGGCACGGCGGGCGCCGGCTGCAACGGTCCCGAGGCCGGCGTGAAGCAGGGCATCGACGTGCGCGCCGCCGGGTGGACCGAGGGAAAGATGCGGCCGCAGGATCTCTACCTGCAGGGGATCGATCTCAACAATATCGTCTCGGCGGTCAAGACCCAGCAGCCGGCGAGCCTCTTCAGCCAACATGACATTGCGGCCCGGCATTGGCTGCTGACCTGCGGCAATGTCCAGCATCCGTTCGATCTCAGCAAATTCCTGTGGCAGATCAACCCCGGCGATATCGCCAGCAACCCAACGACCAACGTTGCCAATCCGACGGTCAACACCGCCGCGCCGCTGGTGCTGGCGTCGCCACTCTCGTCGGCAGCGGCGGCGCTGGCAGCGGCACAAGGCGGCGCTCCGGCGATCAGCGGCAAGCTCGCCGGCAATCTCGCCAACGTGAAGAATCTCGCGGCTCAAAACCTGGCGATCAATCCTGCCGGCGTGGCGCCCATCGTCCCGCAGACGCAGCGGGTGATGACGCAGAACCTGCCGCTACCGGCGAACTGCAAAGATACGTCGGAAGGGCGGGTGTGCTCGCAGTCGCAGGCGATCATTTCCGGCGTGCCCGTCACTCCCGCCGACCAGCAGGCGCGAGGTCTGGTGACCGTCGGCGGCGGGTGCAGCGGCACGCTGATCAATCAGTACTGGGTGCTGACCGCCCATCACTGCATTGCGGTCGGGGGGCGTTTGCCGCCCGGCGCGCTGCAGCCGCCTGGCAATATCGCCATCACGGCGACATGGTCCGGCAAGACGCCGGTGGCAACGAAATTCGTCGACTATGGCGTCGGCGCCAATCCGATCGACATGGCGCTGATCTTTCTCGGCAACGGTGATTTCGGGCCGGCGCCGATCCAGCCGCTTGCAGTCGGCGACATCGACAACGGCGATACGCTGGAGAAATTCGGACAGGGCTACTCTACCTATGCGATCGCGGGGCCTCCGCCAATCCCGGCGCAGGGGCTCGGCACCTACACGACCGGAACCTTCACCAGCAGCGGCGTGACGCATTATGGCTATGTACTGGCCAACCCGTCCGATCCCGCAACGCTCAGCGCTCCGCAGTCCGGCGAGGGCGGCGACAGCGGCGGACCGGACTGGCTGGTCGGTCCGGGCGGCGTGCTCGGCGGCATCGTCGGCGTCCAATCGACTTGCCAGCCTACCGGCCAGGTGACGCCTCTGCCGAACAACTGGCTGTGGGTGACCGGCATCAGCGGCTGCTACAGCCCCTCGATCGCATCGGTGCGGGACAACATCATTTCCGCCAGCCAGGAAAAGCCGCAGCTGCGGCAGGCGCTCAAGAAGGGCGTCGACAAATTCACCGTCCGCGCGGCGGATATCTACCTCACCGCATAGCACGTCGATAATCTCGACCAGTCGCACTGGGCGCTGGCAGCGCGCGCTGCCAACGACATCTGCTTCTATCGCGGCTACATCGGGGGGCATTGGAGCGGCGAGCAGGACGCGCCCGCCGGGCAATACAGCATCGTGTGCGAGGGTACCGACGCGGCGACATGGTTCGATGTCACCCGCCCCGAGCTTGCAGCAACGGGACAGGACCTCAGCGATGGCCAGGCCCAGTTCCTGGTCTCCATCGATCGTGTTCCGTGGGCACAAGCGTTGCGGGCCGGGTCGCGGCTCTGCGGATCGAAGGGCTTTGCCGGCGGTTACCTGAATGGCGAGTGGGACCCAAGCAAAAACGTCTACGGACTGGTCTGCGTCAACAAGGCGAGCGGACAATGGTTCGACGCAACCGACGCCGAGATCAGCGCGACCGGGTCGAACTTTGCCGACGTCAACGCCGACCAGTCGGCACAGATGGCGAGCGGTGCTCCGGGCGGCTGGGCCAATGCGTTCCGGGCCGCCAGTGCGATCTGCGTGTCGAAGGGTTTCGTCGGCGGAGTGCTCGCCGGCGAGCAGGTGCCCGGCAAACGCGGCGTAGTCTGCGAGAAGCCGTCACTTGGGATACTGACGACGCTCGAAGGCGGACTCGCGGCGGGAACGGCGGGCCGGTCGGGGTGCCTTCCATCCCCACGACGCCAAAGCCCGCCGCCGGGGTCGACGTCACCGGAGAGTGGCTGCTGCGGCTGGCGAACGGCAACATGAATACGATCTTCCTGCAGCAGAATGGGGCCGGCAACGTGGGCGGCCAGATCGGGAGCCTCAAGATCTATTCCGGCGTCGTTGTCGGCCACGAGATCTTCGGCCGTTGGCTGGATGGCGACGCTGGCGGCACACTGCATTTCATACTGGCGCCGGACAATTTCACCTTTGCCGGAATGCGGACGGCGAGCGACGTGCCGCCGGAGCCTAAGAACTCGGCATCGAGCTGGGACGGATACCGCACCAACCAATTCCCGGCGACTGCCAACAACCCGGACTTCGGCGGCACCTGGACGGTGACGCAGAGCGACGGGCCCAGCTATACGATGGCGCTTACGCAGAACGGCGGCGCGCTCGGGGGCATCTACGATCCGACAAGCCGCAAAGGCACGATTCGCGGCAAGGTCGGGGTCGAGGGCATGATCATCAAGCACGCGGTGTTCGACTGGAGCCAGGCGGGCAACGGTCTCTCCGGCAGCGGCTGGTTGAATTCCTATCCCGACGGCTCTGGCTTCTCGGGCGGATGGCGGATGGCGGACAACACCGCCGGCGCGTGGAGCGCAAGACGCCTGGTCGTGGCACCGAGGCCCGGCACGGGCTCGACGACATTGCCCGGCAAGCTTGGCGGGGTGCCCCTGCCGATGGCGCCGCCGCCAGTGCCGCCGCCGCAGCCAAACCCGGCCGGGCTCGTCGCGCTGAGCGTGACCTGCGCCGGCTTCGTCAGGGGTACGCAGGAGGAGTGCGGCCAGACCGCCGACTTGCCGTTCACCGCGAACGGCGCGACAAGCTGGGCGGCGACGCTGAAGGCGCCGGACGCGCACTGTTCGTCGATCATCTACTACGTCACCTCGCAGCTCAGCGCGATCAAGACCGACGCGCAATACAGCCTCACCCACGGGTATCCCGGCACGCAGGCGCTCGCCGCCGGACAATCGGTGCAGGTGGCGTTCACGGCCGCGTTTCCGACCGGCGACCAGCACCTGACGATCCACGCAATCGGGGTTCCGGGCGGCTGCAACAGCGGCACGCTGGCGAACTGGGGCGTGGAGGCGAGCATCGCCGCGACGGGAGCGCCGGCGGCGACATCCAAGCTGAAGTTCCACACCAAGGGCATCATCGGCAAGGGCACGCCGCCCATCGAGCAGCCGCGGTGACACGATAATCCGGAGGCAATTCCAATGAGCATTGCTCGCACGATCACCTGCCTGTGGGGCGGGCGCACTCGCGGTTGCGATGTTCGCAGGCTTTGGCGGAGAGGCGTCGGCGAAGCAGTGCGCCCAGCATGCCGTCTACGGAGACATCGGCAGTCTTTACAACGCGACCGGCGGCAGCGACGGCCCGCTCGGGTGTCCAACGAGTGACGAGGCGGGGCTCGGCAACGGGCGTTTCAACCAATTCGAGTTCGGGCAGATCGTCTGGTCGCCCAACAGTGGCAACGGACCGCACTTCACGCTGGCTGCCTGGTCGGAAAAGGGCGTCGGGCCGATCTCGGTCCAATGGTCGGGCTACCGCGACAACAACCACACGCTGGTCCGCTGGAACCTCAACGGACAAAACCTCGGGCAGAGCACGCTCGATAACGGCGGCGGTGGTTCCTACGGCGTCGAGTCGACTTCGATCCAGGTCGGTCAGCCCGGCACCTACGAAATCATTGCCGAATTCTGCAACAAGTCGCTGTTCAGTTCATCCGACTGCGGAAGCTGGGGCGACCCTGTCGAAGTTGTCGTTGGCGCACCAGGCGGCGCGCAGGCCAACTGCACGCCGACACTAGCCGTCGCGGCGGACGTGCCAAATACGGCCTGGCACTTCTCCGGAAACTGTTTCCCGCGAAACAAAGCATTTCGAATATCCGAAAAGGACGACGCAAGCCACGTAATCAGTCTCGCCGGGTTCACTACCGACGATAATGGCGGCTGGATTCAATTCACGCTCGCGGCAGCGTGCGGGCCCGGCATGCTTCATTTCACGGCCGTCGACGACAAGGAAAAAGCGGTGAGCAACCGGGTCGATGTCCCGTGCCCCGTGATGGATGGCACTATTTCTACGAAATCCGTCGGCGGCTCCGGCGGTGGAAGCGGCGGGGCGCTGGCGGGCACCGGCGCATCGCAGCTGGTGACGTCTGCAATGCCGGGACGCTGTATAGCTGGGACGTCGAAGCGAGCATCGCCGGAGCGGACGCACCGGCGGCGAACGGCACATCGAAATTCCATATTCCCAAAGAGATATTCCACAGGCTGCCGCCGGTCGAGGCGCCACGCTGACAACGACGGGCCAGCCCGCGAACACCGTGTCGAGGCGAGTATTTGGAAAGGCGGTGAACCCTCCTACGATGGAGGCATGTGATTCCGTCAACGGCGGCGCTGGTTGGGCGCTCCGTTGACAGGGATCGGTCATGCCGGGGGGGCTGATGATGGTCACGCTGAAGATGTTGAAACGTCCGTTGGCGTTGACTGCGGGCTTCCTGATTTTTGGCGGCCTCAGCGGGCCAACGCTGGCCAAGGATTGCGGCGCCGGCCCTCCCCTCTATGGCGCCATCGGCAACTTCTATAAGTTGTCGGGGGGCTCAGACGTGATCGGCTGCCCGATCAGCGACGAACATCCCATCGCGCCGACAGATCCTCTTCGCGGGCGAATTCAGAGTTTCGAGTGGGGCGAGATCACCTGGTTCAACGGCCCCGGCTATGGAGGCGGATTTGTCGTCGCCGCCTATGCCGCACACCCGCCGGTCCGCTCCGCCAGGCCACCGACGACGGGACCGATCACGGTCAAATGGTCCGGCGGACTGACCTTCGGGAGTTTTCTCGCCAGGCTCGATCGTAACGGGCAAACCATCGACCAGGTGGAATATCCGGGCGGCACCGCCGGCACGACTACCTTCCGGGTCACGGCTCCGGGCTCCTATGACGCCGTTGTCCAGGGCTGCAACACGGGCTTCAACCAAGACCGCGCCTGCGCGCCGTGGTCCGGCGCGGTAGACCTGACGCTGCTGGGGAGGCCGGGTACCGTCGCGGTCGCCGCCGCCGCCGCAAGCATGGACGCGGGGTACGACCGGCCGGGGCTGAACATCGCGTCCTTTCCACTTGCCGCCGCCAATCCCAATCTCTGCCGCGAGCGGTGCGACGCGCGGGGCGATTGCGCGGCCTGGGCCTACGTCAATCCGGGCCTGCGCGGCATCGCCGCTACCTGCTTCCTCAAAAACGCGGTGCCAAGGCGCGTGAAGAATTCCTGTTGCGTCTCCGGGGTGAAATCGCGTCTGCGCATTGGACTGGGTGGAGCACCGACGGTCACGCAATGATCGTGCAACCGCCCACGCGTAACGAGTAACAGAGGGCAACAAGAATGCCGCGTTTTTCGTTTGTAGCCGCTGTCGTCGCCGCCGCCTTGGCGTCGGCATCGCTCGCGACTCCCGCGCCGGCGCGCGATGCCGAACTGCTCGGCGCCGGCCCCGCCACGACGCGGGTGGACTGCGGTCCCAATATGGTCTTGGTCGGGCTGGTGGCGCAGATGGGGCAAGCGGTCGCCCGGCTGACGCCGCAATGCGTGGGAACGTCCGGCGGGCTCACATGGCAGACTGCCCCGTCGGGCGCGGCCACCTCCATCGGCAACGGCGTCCCGTCAGCCATAACCGAGACGCTCGGCTGCGGCCTCGACAGTTTCGTTTCATCGCTGGCGGCAAGCGTGCTGGCCGCTTCGCCCGGCATTGCCATGATCGCCATTCGTTGCCGCAACGGCGGATCGAGTGCGCCGGCCGGGGCGCAGACAATCATCCTGCCCGAGGACGCCAACGCGGCGATGACGGTGGCGGGCGTCAGCCAATGCAACGGCGACGAAGTCGCTACCGGGATCGCGGGCAGCGCCGGCGACGCGATGACATCGATCGGCCTGATCTGCACGTCCGTGGCGGATCTCGGCAAATTGTCCGATGCGGCTGCCAGTGCGGCGCCGGCGTCCGCCCTTCCGCAGGTCAACGTTGCTGCGTTGAGCTCGGCAGCCCCGGCGGCGGCGGGCGGCGCGATGCCCGAACCCACCCTGGTGCCGCTGTCTCCGGGCAGCGGCCAGCCTTCGCCCATGTCACCTGCGGCTCTCCCCGCACCTGCCGCGGGGGGGCCGTACATTCGCGACGTTCCCACATTCGCCCCGGCCAGACATTGGAGGATGACGCGCGGGCGCTCGCCGAGAAGTATCTCGACCGGGGCGAGCCCGACCTGCTGGAACGAGCCATCGGCGCGATCGTGACGGCTGCCTTCGTGCGCAGCAATTCGAACCAGGTCCACGCCGCCTCTCACCTCGGCATCAGCCGGAATGCCTTGCGCACGCATCTCGCCCATCTCGGCCTGATCGCCGGCCGCGCCACCCGGGGGAAAGACGCCAGAGGTCAGCGTTGACCATCGCGCGCGGTAGCGGGCGCAGCCGCGTGCCATTCGTCGGCATAGGCACCGAGATCGATCGCCAGCGGCGCCACCGGCGGCAAGTCCGGCGCCGGTGACGGGCGGACATTCGGGCCGAAGGCAAGGAGTGCGGCGCCCTCGGTTGTTCCGGTGGCATCGGGGCGCGCGAATACCGGACGGGGCAGGCGGGCGGCGAGCGCCGCCAGGAATGTCCGGTTGCGGGCGAACGGTCCCTCGACCAGAACCGGCCCTTCGGCGCCGGCAAGCGCCAGACAGGTTTCGGTCACCAGCGCGGCATAGAGGCTCGCCACGGCGGCGCGCTCGCCGAGCGACAGTCGCGCCGGGTCTATCGACCAGCGGCCGGTCGCATCGCCGAAGGGACCGGTGCCGGGGGCGAACGACGGCAGCGCCACGATCCTGTCGGTGACGACACGGTCGATGTCGGCCCGGGAAGGCTCCGCGTTGCTGCCGGCCATGGCTTCGTATTCGCGGCCGGCCATGAAGCGCGCCGAGGGAACCGCCTCGCCGAATGCATCGACGTTTGCGAGGCAATCGCGCCGCGCATCGAGGCGATCGAGATCGCCGCCCGGCGCAAACACCACCATCCATGTGCCGGTCGAGAGCACGGCGAACGGCCGCTTGCGGGTCAGCAGATGGGGCAAGAGACTGGCATTGGAATCATGGATGCCGGCGACGACGCGGCAGGCGGCCGGCAAGCCGGTCGCCTCTACCACCTTCGGCAGCACCGTGCCGACCGAGTCCCACGGCTTGACCAGCTTGGGAAACAGCCTCTCCCAACCTTCGGCGACGGCGAGGCGCGAATAGACGCCGGCGCGCGGGTTCCAGAGATCGGTGTGGGAACCCAGCGAGGTCGTCTCGGCTGCCTTCCTGCCGGTCAGCCGCCAGGCCCAGTATTGCGGATAGGGCAGGCTGGTATCGACGCGCGCGAAATCGGCGGGGAATTTGCGGCTCTGCCAGTAGATCTGGCGGCCGGCGTTGAGGCCGTTGGGGAGATCGGGCGACAGCGTTTCGGCGAAGTCGCCGCGGACCTCGCGATAGGCGGCGTGGACTTCCTCCAGCGCGGTGCATTCGTAGTCGACGATCGGCAGCGCCAGATCGCCGCCGGCGAGCAGCGCGAAGCAGGCGCCGTGGGTGGTGACCGAGATGGCGGTGACGTGGGCCTCGCCGGCGAAGACCCTGAGGCCCTCCACCAGCCACCCCCACAGGTGTTCGACATCGTAGTGCGGATAAGGTGGACCCGAAATGACGGCATTGGTGACCGTACGCACGGCAAGGGTCGCGCGGCTTGCGGCGTCGACCAGCGCCAGCTTGGCGTTCGATTTGCCGATATCGATGACGGCGATGGCGGACGGGCGGGCCACGCGTCAATCCATATGGAAGACAGGCATCAGCGGCACGGCGATCGGCTCGTTGTCGGGCTTCACCGCCATGATGTCGGCCATGTGCGCCCACCAGCGGCGCATGACCGGTTCGACGGCGAGCGCGGCCGGATCGTGACTCGCCGGGCGCCGCATGACGCCGAAAAGAATGTTGGTCCCGGGATCGAGGTAGATCGAATAGTCCGCGATGCCGGCTTTCCTGAGAAGGGCGACCAGTTCCGGCCAGATCTCGTCGTGGCGGCGCTTGTACTCGTCTGCCATGCCGGGATTGAGCTGCATCCTGAAGGCGAATTTCTCCATCAGCGCGCCCGCAGGCGGGCCGCCACCCTGCCCCAGACAATGGGCAGCGCGATGACGCCGATGAGCAGCGCGCCGGTGAAGATCGACTGGACGACGCCCGGAACGTTGAACAGGCCAAAGCCGAAGGTGACGAGGCCGATGACGAACGCGGCGATGAAGACGCCAAGGATAGTGCCGGAGCCGCCGAGAATGTTGACTCCGCCCAGCACCACTATGGTGACCGCCTGCAGCTCGTAGCCGGTGGCGATGGTCGGGCGCGTCGAGGCGATGCGCGAGGTGAGAAGGATCGCGGCGACGCCGCTCATCAGACCCGTAAGCAGGAAGAGAATGAAACGGATGCGATCGACGCGGACGCCCGAGAACTGCGCAGCGACGGGGTTATTGCCGATGACATAGATGCGGCGGCCGAAGACGGTGCGGTGGAGGAGGACGGCGAACGCCATGGCAAGCAGCAGGAAAAGTAAGAACTCGAACGTGAAGACCCACCAGACGTAGCCCTGGCCGAACCAGTCGAAGCCCGGCGGATAGTGCCGGTAGACCTGATCGCCGAGCACGACGTACGAGATGCCGCGGAACAAGCTCATGGTGCCGATGGTGACCACGATCGAGGGCACGCGGAAGCGGGTGACGATGAAGCCGTTGACGGCGCCGCAGGCAAGCCCGACGACCAGCCCGACGACGACGAGTACCGCCGGGCCGCCGCCGGCGGTGGCGGCAGCGCCCATGCCCGTAGATGACACAGCGACGATCGAGGCGACCGACAGATCGATATCGCCGGCGATGATAAGCAACGCCATGGCGAAGGCGATGATCCCCTGCTCGGTGAAATTATATGTGGCGTCGGAGAGGTTGGAGGCATTGAGGAAGTGCGGCGAGGCGAAAGCGTTGAAGATAAAGATGGCGACCGCCACGCCAGCCAGCAGCACTTCCCAACGTTTCCAGCGCCGGAACGGCGTTTCGATGCGGTCGGGGATCGTGCGCGCGACAGGCGCCTGGATGTCGGCGGTCACGCCGCGGCCTCTTTCAGGATCAGGCGACCGACCCGGCGCTCACGCCCGGCGTTGATGATGACCGCGCCGAGGATGGCGATACCGGAGATGGCGAGCTGCCAGAACGGCGAGATGTGGATGACCGGCAGCGCGTTCTTGACGACGCCGAGGAAGAGCGCGCCGAGTACAGCGCCAGCCACCGTGCCGATGCCGCCGGATATCGATACTCCTCCGATAACGCACGCGGCGATCACCTGCAGCTCGAAACCGCCGGCGATGTCTACATAGGCGATGGTGTAGCGGGACACCCACAGATAGCCGCAGAAGCCGGCGACGGCGCCGGAAATACAGAACGCAATGAACTGGCTGCGGCCGACGTCGATGCCGGTATAGACGGCGGCGGTCGGATTGCCGCCGGCGGCAAAGAAGGCGCGGCCGGTGCGGGTGAAGCGCAGGAACACCAGGAAGATCGCGACGGCGGCTATGGCAAACCATGACATCACCGGCAGGCCCAGAATGATCGCGCGTGGAACCGCGATGAACGCCGGGCTCATCTTGCCGCCGTTGATCGAAGTGCCCCCGGAGGCGAGGAACGAGAGGCCGCGATAGATGGACAGCGTGCCGAGGGTGACGACGATCGACGGTATGCCGACCAGCCAGACCATGGCGCCGTTGAAGGCGCCCAGCAACAGACCGATGCCGGCGGCGACGACCATCAGAACCGGCACCGGCAGGCCGGGGAACGCGACGTTAAGGAGCGCGATCAGGACTCCCGTCAGGGCGACGTTGGCGGCGACCGAGAGATCGATGCACTTGGTGAGGATCACCGTCATCTGCGCCAGCGCCATCATGATGAGGATGGCGGTGTCGTTGAACAGGTCGACGAGATTGGGCGCCGTGTCGAAACTGGGGGTTACGAAGCCAATGGCGATGACCATCAGCAGCACGATCGCCGCCAGCAAGCCGTCGCGGCCAATGCGCATCACGCGGCCTCCGCCGGCAGGTTGCCCGTGGCCGCAGCGACCAGAGTCTCGGCGGTGAGGCCAGCCCGATCGAAACGGCCAGCAATGCGGCCGTCGCGCATGACGATGACGCGATCCGACATGCCGAGGATCTCGGGTAGTTCGGAGGACACCATGATGACGGCGAGGCCCTGCCCGACCAGCTCGCCCATGAACGCATGGACGGCGGCCTTGGAGCCGACGTCGATGCCCTTGGTCGGCTCGTCGAGGATGATGACGCGCGGTTCGGTCGCCAGCCACTTGCCGATGACGACCTTCTGCTGATTGCCGCCGGACAGGGTACCGACTTCCTGGCTGAGGCTGGCAGCGCGCAGGTCGAGGCGGGTGACATAACGGCGGGCCAACTCAAACTCGCGGGCAAGATCGAGGAAGCCGTTCCGCGTAATGTGCCCGAGCGACGGCAGCGATATGTTCTGGAACACCGGCAGCGCCAGCACGACGCCTTGCCGCTGACGCTCCTCCGGGACATAGACGATGCCGGCGGCGACCGCGTCGGCGGGGCGGCGAATGGCGATGGGCTTGCCGCCGAGCGCGACCGAGCCGGCCGAACGGCGCGTCAGGCCGAACAGCGCCTGCATCAACTCGCTGCGGCCGGCGCCGACGAGGCCGTAGAAGCCCAGAATCTCACCCCTGCGAAGATCGAACGTGATGTCGGCGAATTCGGTCGGATGGCCGAGGCCCTCGACGGAGAACACGACATCGCCCAGCGGCACGTCGACCTTTGGGAAAATGTGGTCGACGGTGCGCCCGACCATGAGCGCGATCAGGCCGCCGGGCGTTGCATCCGCGACCATGCCTTCGCCCACCAGCCGGCCGTCGCGGAAGACGGTGTAGCGATCGGCGACGCGGAATATCTCCTCGAACTTGTGGCTGATGAAGAGGATCGCCTTGCCGGCGGCCTTGAGCTTGGCGACGATGGCGTAAAGTTCCTGCACCTCCTTGTGGGATAGTGCCGCGGTCGGCTCGTCCATGATGACGATCTTGGCATCGACCGAAAGGGCGCGGGCGATGGCGACGAGATGCTTGCGCGCAATGGCAAGATCGCGGAGGCGCATGGACGGATCGAGATCAACCTCCAGCTCGTCGAGGATGGCCCTTGCGCGGGCATTCATCGTCTTCCAGTCGAGCAGGCCGAAGCGGCCGAGGACGGGGTGACCGAGGAAAATGTTTTCGGTGATGGTGAGATCGTCGAAGAGCACGGTTTCCTGGTGCGTGGCGGTGATGCCGCGCAGAAAGGCGACTTCGGCGTTCGGAATTTCGATCGGCGCGCCATCCATCAGGATCTGACCGGCGTCCGGGGCGTAGACGCCGGTGAGGATCTTCACCAGCGTCGACTTGCCGGCACCATTCTCGCCGACGAGAGCCGTCACCGTGCCGGGATAAAGCCTGAGATTGACCGCTTCCAGCGCTTTCACGCCGGGGAAGGATTTCGAGATACCTGCAGTCTCGAGGACAGGCGTCACGGGAACGGCCATGGTTTTACGAAGCGAACCGCGGTTTTAGCGTCAGTGCCGACGGAGCGGCATCATAGCGCCAGTCGCATAAAGAACGGGAGGCGGCCGAAACCGCCTCCCGCAAGGCCTGGGAGAAATTCCTCAGTAGATCTTGGCGAACTCGTCGATGTTCTTGGCGTCGAACACGAACGGCGGGGCCATCGGTCCGGAAAGCGTATCGTCGAGCTTGACCTTGCCGAGCGAGCCCATGCTGAGCTCGCCGCCGGCGACGGCCTTTTCCTTGCCGGTGGCGAGGTTGAAGGCGATCGTGGCGGCGGCGTAGCCGAGGTCGATCGGGTTCCAAAGCGCAAACTGCGGCGCGGCGCCCGACTTGACGTGGTTGATCATCTCCGAAGGCAGGCCGAGGCCGGTGACCAGCACCTTGCCGACGAGCTTGTTGTCCTCGACGTACTGAGCGGCGGCGGCGATGCCGACGGTGGTCGGAGCAATGATGACCTTGAGGTTCGGGTTGCCGGTGATCAGGCCCTTGGCCTCGGTGTAGCTCTTGTCCTGCTTGTCATCGCCGTAGACGACGGTGGTGAGGTTGACGTTCGGGTATTTGCCGACATCCTTCTTCATGATGTCGATCCAGGCGTTCTGGTTGGTGGCGGTCGAGGTAGCGGAGAGAATGGCGACGTCGCCCTTGGCTCCGTTGAGGAGGTCAGAGGCCATTTTCAGGTTCTGGTCACCGATCTGGTCGGGAGCGGACGCATAGAGGTTCATCATGCGGCCGTCCTTGGAGACGCCGGAGTCGAACGAGATGACTGCGATGCCCTTGTCCATTGCCTTCTTCAGAGCGGGAACGAGCGCGTCGGCATCATTGGCCGAGACGGCGATCGCGTTGACGCCCTGGGCGACGAGCTGGTTGATGATGTCGATCTGGCCTTCCGGCGTGGCCGCGGTCGGCCCCGTGTAGATGATCTTGACGTCGCCCAGTTCCTTGGCGGCCTTCTCGGCACCCTTATCGGCGGCGTCGAAGAAGCCGTTGCCAAGGTTCTTGACGAGAAGAGCAATGGTCGTGGTGGCCGAGGCGGGGCCCGCCAGGGCGGCCATGGCGAACGCGACGGCGCTGCCCAGTAGTGCTGCCTTCAGAAACTTCATTTTCATTCCTCCCATTGGTTACACGAATTTTCGGTCCGGCGTTCATGCCGCCGATGACGACGTCTCACCTTCTGCCACGTCGCGCGGCGCGACGATGAGACGTATTCCGGCTTGCTCGACAAACTTGGCATCGCGGGTGGTCACGGCGTCATCGGTGATGACGGTGTGGACGCGGTCCAGCGGACAAAGGATCAGGCTCGACCGGCCGGCGAACTTCGATGAATCGAGCAGGAGGATCAGCTCTTCCGCCTGATTGAGCAGCTTCTGCTCAGCCTGGATGATGAGCGGATCGCCCTCCATGACGCCGATCGGGCTCAGGCCGCGGGCGCTCATGAACATGCGGCGGGCATAGAAGTTGCGCGCCACGTCGTTGTCGAAGGGGCTGAGAATGATGTTCTGCTCGCGATAGATGGCGCCACCCGGAAGCGTGATGGTGTTGCGCGAGTGGCGTAGCAGATGTTCGGCAATCGGGAATGAATTGGTCAGTATCTGCATGCGGTGGCCGGCCAGGGCATGCACCATCTGGAACGTGGTCGTGCCGCCATTGATGATGATCGACTCGCCGTCCTCGCAGAGCGCCACGGCAGCGCGCGCGATGGCCTGCTTGTGGACGATGTTGACGCCTTCGTTGACCGAGAAGGGACGGCCGGCGATGCCCACCGTCTGGGGCGGATGCAGCGCCTCGGCGCCGCCGCGCACACGGCGGAGACGGCCGGCAAGGTGGAGCGCGTTGATGTCGCGCCGGATCGTCGCCTCGGAGGCGCCGGTCAGATCAACGATCTGGGCGACGGTGACGACCGGCCGGTCTGACACCTCGCCGAGGATCACGCGCTGGCGTTCGATCTCGTGCATGAAAGCTCCCGCAGGCAGATCAACCAAGCCGCACCGCCTTTGTCAATCATGTTCGATCATTTTCGGTAATATTGCAGCGCTTTAAATTGGTATTGCGACGCGGTATGCTTGTACTTGATCGCTTTTGATTGACAACCCAAGGGGCTTTTGCGAGACCAGCGGGGCTCTCCATTTGCCGTCAGAAGCGACCCAGCCCCGGCCATGACCGTATCCGTCGACAGTCCGTTGCTCGTCAGCCGTTGGGATGAAAAGCATGCGGCAACGCTGTCGCCGCCGCAACTGCTGCTCTATCGGTCGAACTTGCTCGGCTCCGACCAGCGCATCACCAACTTCGGCGGCGGCAACACCTCGGCGAAGCTGACCGGGCGGGACCCGCTGACCGGCGCCGATGTCGAGGTGCTGTGGGTCAAGGGCTCCGGCGGCGACCTCGGCTCGATGAAGCTCGACGGATTTGCCACCCTCTACGAAGAAAAACTGCAGGGACTGAAGGCGCTTTATCGCGGGCCGCAGCACGAAGACGAGATGGTCGCCCTCCTGCCCCACTGCACCTTCGACCTCAACACGCGCGCCGCATCGATCGATACGCCGCTGCACGGCTTCCTCCCCTACCCGCACGTCGACCACATGCATCCGGATGCGGTGATCGCGGTGGCAGCGACGACCAACTCGCGCGAGCTGACGAAGGAAGTCTATGGCGACAGCGTCGGCTGGCTGCCGTGGCGGCGGCCGGGCTTCGAGCTTGGCTTGATGCTGGAGACATTCGCGCGGGCTAACCCGAAGGCGATCGGCGTCGTACTGGAAAGCCACGGCCTCTTCACCTGGGGACCTGACGGGCGGACCTGCTATGAGACGACGATCACCACGATCAACAAGGCGATCACGTGGCTTTCCGCAAAGACCGGTGACAAAGCCGCGTTTGGCGGCAAGGCGATCGACTCCGCCGATCCGGCAGCCCGGCGCGCTGCGGCGGCTCGGCTGATGCCGGCGATCCGCGGGGAGATCGGCAACGCCGAACGAAAGATCGGCCATTTCGACGACGCGCCGGCGGTGCTGGAGTTCGTCAATTCGAAGATCCTGCGGGCGCTGGCGGCGCTCGGCACCTCCTGCCCCGACCATTTCCTGCGCACCAAGATCCGCCCGCTGGTGGTCGAGCACACCGGCGACATCGCGGCGACACTCGCGGGGCTGGAGCCCGCGATCGCGGCCTATCGCGCCGACTACGCCACCTACCACGCGCGCTGCAAGCACGCCGACAGCCCGGCGATGCGCGACCCGAACCCGGTGGTCTATCTGGTACCCGGCATCGGCATGATTACGTTCGCTCGTGACAAGGCGACCGCGCGGATCGCCGGCGAGTTCTATCGCAACGCCATCAACGTCATGCGTGGCGCGTCGTCGGTGGGCACCTACGTCGGCCTGCCCGAGCAGGAAGCCTTCGACATCGAATACTGGCTGCTCGAGGAAGCCAAGCTGCAGCGCATGCCGAAGCCGAAGAGCCTCGCCGGCCGCATCGGCTTCGTCACCGGGGGGGCCAGCGGCATTGGCCGCTCGACCGCGGCGCGGCTCCTGTCGGAGGGCGCGGCAGTGGTCATCGCCGACATCGACAAGACCTCGCTGGAGACGACGCAGGCGGCGCTCGCCAAAAGCTACGGCAAGGACAACGTGCGCGGCGTCGTCATGGACGTGACCAGCGAGGACGCGGTGATCCATGCCATCGACGAGACCATCGTCGATTACGGCGGCGTTGATATTGTCGTTTCCAACGCGGGCATCTCATCAGCGGCGCCGATCGAGGAAACCACGGTGGCGCTCTGGGACCGCAACATGGACATCCTCGCCAAGGGATATTTCCTGGTCGGGCGCGAAGCCTTCCGGCTGATGAAGCGGCAGCAGCTCGGCGGCGCAATCGTCTTCGTGGCGTCCAAGAACGGGCTCGCCGCCTCGGTCAATGCCAGCGCTTATTCGACCGCCAAGGCGGCGGAAATCCATCTCGCCCGCGGCCTCGCGCTGGAGGGCGCTCCGCTCGGCATTCGCGTCAACGTCGTCAACCCGGACGCCGTCTTGCGCGGCTCGAAGATCTGGACCGGCGAATGGCGCGAGCAGCGCGCCGCCGCCTACAACATGAAGCCGGACGATCTCGAGGAACACTATCGCCAACGGAGCCTGCTCAAGCGTAACGTGCTGCCCGAGGATGTTGCCGAGGCGATCTATTTCCTGGCTTCGGACATGAGCGCCAAGTCGACCGGCAATATCATCAATGTCGATGCGGGCAACGCGCAAAGTTTCACGCGCTGAGCCAATCGGGTCTGGGGGGAACGATGACAGCCGGTCCGATCGACCAGAACCTGATCGCCGAGCAGAACCGGCGCGGCGAGAAAGAGCTGACGTCCGACTACGAGGCGCTCGGCGAGCAGCTCGCGCGCCAGAAAATCGACATCGAGAAGATCACGCACGCGGTGGCCGATTTCGCGGTGGCGATCCCGTCGTGGGGCGTCGGCACCGGCGGCACGCGCTTCGCGCGCTACCCGGGCCCGGGGGAGCCGCGCGACATCTTCGACAAGCTCGACGATTGCGCCGTCATTCACCAGCTATCCCGCGCCACGCCGACGGTCTCGCTGCACATCCCCTGGGACAAGGTGAAAGACCTCAAGGGACTGAAGCAGAAAGCGGAGAAACTCGGCCTCGGCTTCGATGCCATGAACTCCAATACCTTCCAGGATTCGCCCGGGCAGAAGCGCAGCTACAAGTTCGGCAGCCTGTCGCACGCCGACAAGGCGGTGCGCGAGCAGGCGATCGCGCACAACATCGAATGCATCGAGATCGGCGAGAAACTCGGCTCCAAGGCGCTGACGGTGTGGATCGGCGACGGTTCCAATTTTCCGGGACAGGCAAACTTCACGCGGGCGTTCGAACGCTATCTCGATTCGATGAAAGCGGTGGTCAGGGCGCTCCCCGACGACTGGCGCGTGTTCACCGAGCACAAGCTCTATGAGCCGGCGTTCTACTCCACCGTCATCCAGGACTGGGGCACCAACTACCTGGCGGCGAGCGAACTCGGGCCGAAGGCTTTCTGCCTGGTCGACCTCGGCCACCATGCGCCGAACGTCAACATCGAGATGATCGTTGCCCGGCTGATCCAGTTCCGCAAACTGGGCGGCTTCCACTTCAACGACTCGAAATACGGCGACGACGATCTCGATTCCGGGTCGATCAATCCGTTCCAGTTGTTCCTGGTCTTCAACGAGCTGGTCGACGCGGCGGCGCGCAGGGCGAAGGGCTTCCGCCCTGCCTACATGATCGACCAATCGCACAACGTCACCGATCCGATCGAAAGCCTGATCGCCAGCGCCGCGGAAATCCGTCGCGCCTACGCGCAAGCGCTGCTGGTCGACCGGACGGAACTCGTCGCGCATCAGGAGGCGAACGACGCGATGATGGCGGCGCAAACGCTGAAGAGCGCGTTCACGATCGACGTTGCCCCGATCCTCGCCAAGGCGCGCGCCGATGACGGCGGCGCCATCCATCCGCTCAAGACCTACCGGGCGTCGAAGTATCGCCAGAAGGTAGCCGCCAAGCGCCCGGCAATCAGCGGCGGCTCGGGCGGGATCGTCTGAGCTGGCAGACGTGCCTTGAGCGCGGCCGGTATCTCGCGTCGCGCCTGTTTGCCCGCTGGGCATTGGGCCCTCTGCCGACATGCCGGTTGTCTGCAGCATGGCGAATTGGTCGGGCGGCAATGCCCGGCTGAAATAATACCCTTGCGCCTGGTCGCATTGATGGGCCTGCAGGAACGCCAGTTCTTCCGCGGTCTCCACCCCCTCGGCAACGACGCGGAGCCCGAGGCTTCGGCCCAGGCTGATCACCGCGCTGACCGGATTGTTTTCGCCGGCGACAACGGACATCTTGCGAATGAACGATTGATCGATCTTGAGGGCGTCGATCGAAAATTCCTGGAGATAGCTCAGACTTGAATAGCCCGTGCCGAAGTCATCCACCGCCAGCGTGACTCCCCTGGCGCGCAGCGCCCCGAGGATGGATTGGCTGGCTTCAGTATCCTTCATCAGAACGCTCTCGGTCAGTTCCAACTCGAGACACCCTGGCGCTCCTCCGCCGCACCGACGAACTCCACTTCAGCTGCTTCAACCCTTGCGTTGCAGCATCACCCGAACACGTCAAATCCCCTCATTGGCTTTGTTCTGCCAAAATGAGGTCTCGGCCGGTGGGCGGAATATTACTGACCGCTGGCTTTGTTCTGCCAAACGGGACCCGGTCGGTCCGCGGCATGCTGGAAAATGTGTCCGTTGGCTTTGTTCTGGCAAAATATCGCCAACCGCGTTTGCGGAATAAAGTCCTAGACGGTTGGCCGCGCGGGGCGGTTAAATATGCTGGTGCGCCTTGACGCTAGTGAGGTTCGGCCAAGGCTTCCAATTCGCGGATCGCGAACTTGCTTCGGGAAAGAGCGCGGCGCTCTTAGCGATCAAGCTTTGCAAGTTCGCGCGTTGGATCGGCGATTTTGGCAAGGACGGCCTCTGCCTCGCTGCGCTTGTCCGGCGGAGAGTAAACCTGATTCTGCTGCGCCTCGATCGCAAGCATCTTGTCGCGACCGGATCAGTTGCCCGACACGTATTGCCGCCAGTTGTGCTGTTCTTTGAAACCGAGGACTTCCCGCGCCTTGCGGTTCGACATCGGTGCCTCGAACTCGCCGAGCGGACGGGTGATCGGCACGCCCGGGCTGTAACGCGCAAGGAATTCCACGGTCGGCGTATTGGCCGTGATCGTGTCGTTGACCGCGTTGAAGACCTGATAGCCGAGGCCGTCTTTCTGCAGGCAAAGGTGCACGATCTCGCCGAGGTCGCGGGCGTCTACATAGCTCCAGGCGTTGCGCTTGCGCGACGGCGGATCGGCGAGAAAGGCGGGAAAGAGATTGTATTCGTGCGGCTCGATGACGTTGCCGATACGCAGGGCGTAGATGTCGGCGCCGCCATAGCGCGCGGAAAACGCGCGGGCGGTCTGCTCGTTGATGAGCTTGGACAGGCCGTAGCTGTCCATCGGGTCAATCTCATAATTCTCTTCCAGCGGCAGGCTGTGAAAGTCCTTGTCGCCTTCCGCAAAGCAGACGCCGTAGGTCGTCTCGCTCGACGCAATGATGACCTTGGGAATACCCAGCTTCATGGCCGCCTCGATGACGTTGTAGGTGGCGATGACGTTCGTCGAGAAGGTCTTGTTGTCGGGCTCGATCAGGACGCGCGGGATCGCCGCAAAATGGACCACCGCATCGGGTGCGCTGGGGGGCTTGCCTTCGTCGAAACCGCCGAAACCGAAATGCGTCGTCAGTGCATTGAACGCCTGGCCGCTGTCGGCGAGGTCGGCAATCAGGGTGTTCACGCCGGGCAGGTCGAACGGCTTCAGATCGACGTTCAGAATAGCATAGCCTTTGGATGCCAGAATCGGGACGACGTGGCGGCCTGCTTTGCCGGTTCCGCCTGTGAAGACAATCCGCTTGGTCATCGGCTTCTCCGCATGTGAGGTCACTCCCCGCATAGTATTTGAGCGCAGGGCCGCGATAGGGTGTGAATCAGACAAACGGTGGTCCGACGACGATTGCACGAAGGGGAGACCGTCTCTCGTCTCCTGTGGCTGCCACCACGCAAAAAGGGAGGCGCCCGAAGGCGCCTCCCGGATTCAGCAAGCCTCAGCCTACTTCTGGATGCAGGTATCCGCGGTCGACTGCGTGCACTCGTCGAGACC
>Ga0208849_1000440_pt1 | contig 39104 bp, 30 predicted proteins | sample NGESurdeep072012_10_FD_184470 | JGI IMG/M metagenome (GOLD analysis project Ga0208849, IMG submission 184470) | Arctic peat soil microbial communities from Barrow, Alaska - NGEE Surface sample 53-3 deep-072012 (SPAdes) | ecosystem: Environmental > Terrestrial > Soil > Wetlands > Peat ... | reverse complement strand
TGCGTCTCGATCCAGCGGACGGTGCAGGGCTTGCCTGGGCCTATGAGCATGGACGCGTCACGGGCAGACTCAATCGCCGGAATGTCCTTGCGCTGAGCGTTTCCGTCGATCCACAGGACATCGATAGATTCCTTAAGCGTTATGGAGATAAAATTGTTAGCGGGCAGGATGTTAACCGTACATCCTGATGTAGATCGCGACAGTTGAAATGTCGTAGAATGCGTGTGCGCCACCAGGTTCATCCCGCTTCCGTTTTAGCGACCTGCCAAATTTCTTCCATTTCTGCGAGTGACGCGTCTGCGGTTGAGCGACCGCGCTCAGCCAATGTTCTTTCGATGACACTGAAGCGCCGGACGAACTTCGCATTCGCAGTCCTCAGCGCCGTTTCGGGGTCTATCTTCATGTGCCGCGCAAGATTGGCGACAGCGAAAAGAAGGTCGCCCATTTCCTCCTCGATCCTGGAGAAATCCGCGCCCGCCGCCTGCGCCTCGGCAATTTCAAGCGCCTCCTCAGCGATCTTCTCCACGACCTTCGGAACCGAATCCCAATCGAATCCAACACTTGCGGCGCGTTTCTGCAGTTTCACCGCACGCAGGAGCGCGGGCAGGACTTCCGGTACGTCGTCAAGTAGCCCGCCGAGGGAGGCTGCTCTCTCCCGGCGCTTGTGCGCTTCCCAGGCAACCGTTTGCTCATTGGCCGATTTTATGGCGGTTTCCGAGCCGAAGACGTGGGGATGGCGTCGAATCATCTTGTTGGTGATGGCGCCGACAACATCGCCGAAGTTGAAAAGGTTCTCCTCTTCCGCCATGCGGGCATGAAAGACGACCTGCAGCAGAAGATCGCCAAGTTCGTCCTTCAGCGCCACCCAATTCGCTTGCTCGACCGCGCCGGCGACTTCGTAAGCTTCTTCAATGGTATAGGGAGCAATGCTCCCGAAGGTTTGGTGCAGGTCCCAAGGGCAGCCGCCGTTGGGATCGCGAAGTCGGCGCATGATAGCGAGCAGGGCTTCGATATCGCGGCCGGGGTTCGTTTCGGTCATGCCGCATTCAATGCGGCCATTACTGTCGGAACAAGAGCGCGTTCGAACAACGCGCAATTCAAAAGGTCGCATTGGGACGATCGGGCGGCGAGAGATCGCATCTCCCAGCGCCTCAAAGCCATTGCCCGCACCTTCTATGCCGCCGACTGTGCTTTTTTCCAGGCCTCGCCCACAAAGGCGAACACCTCCGGGTTGAGCGGCAGCTTCGAGGCCGCCTCCGGATCGGACATCGCCTCGTTCCATACTGACTTTACTTTTGCCGCGAGTTGCGGATCGCCGCCCGTGAATTGCCCGACGAGAGCCATCCAGCGCCGGGCGAGGTCCATCGCGTCGGCGCTGCCGGGATCGCCAGTGGCCATCAATGTCTTTGCTTCGGCCATCAATCCGTCCCAGGCGCGTGCTGCCTCCTGCTGGTTGTAGGCGCGCTCGCCAAGCTTCTTCATCTCCTCCGGCGTGAAATGCTTTTGAACGATCGGGTCGAAAATTGCCTTCATCTCTTCATGCTGTGCATTGGTCGTCATCGTCGTCTCCTTGGTCAAAGTGATGAGATCATCGACGGAGAGAGCGTTGCCCATGGCCAGTGTCGCGCGAGCGGCGCGGACGAGAGTGAGGGCATGCGTTACGCGTGCGCTCTCGCGGGTGAGTACGCATTCCTGAATCGCCAGCAGCGTTTCGAGCGCTACCGGATGGCGATTCAACAACTCGGCGATGCGCGAAAGCGGGAGTCCGAGGCGCTTCAATGCCACCACCCGATGCAGAACCGCAATCTCTTTCGGGCCGTAAGCGCGCCAACCGTTTGCTGCACGGCTCGGCGTTACGAGACCCTGTACCTCATAGAGGCGCAGCGCCTTGAGGCCCAAGCCGAGCCGGCGGGCCACTTGCGAGGAATTGAGGTATTGTTCCGTGACGGGCATGGCCAAGACTCTCAACCGACCGGAGCCTTCTGAGGCCTGCCCATGGGGCGAGGTCAAGCGCTGTATTTCAAAATTCCGAATGGAATTTATCGTATAATCAATATTATGGGAAATTACCGCAGAATGCTTGATCTATAAGGGCTCCGGCGGCCGCAGCGCCCGATGATGGTGAGTGGGCGCTCGGGGGCCTTTGGTAAGCGCATTGATATGCCACACTCAATAAATCAAAGAGCTACGGCGATGGTCATGCCATCGAAAGCCGGTTCGATCCCTGGCGGCAGTTCTCGCTTCAGAGTCTCATAGTCGAGTTCCAGATGCAGATTTGTGAGGATGCCCAATTTCGGTCTTACGCGCTCGATCCATTCGAGCGCGGTCGCCACATTGGCGTGGGTGGGATGTGGCGCACGGCGAAGTGCATCGACGATCCAGTATTCCACACCTTCAAGTATCCCGAATGCTTCTTCGTCCAACGCATTGACATCGCTCGAATAAGCGACCGATCCAAACCGGAACCCCAACGACCGGACGCGGCCGTGCTGTTGCCAGAAAGTGGCGACAGAGATGCTCCCCCCCGCGCCCTCGACATAAAAAATCTGGAAGGGCTCGGGGATGCCGTGAGCTGCAAGAATGGGCGGATAACCGCTGTCCCCGGGCGTCTCGAAACAATATGCGAATCGCTGGCGGATGGTCTCCATGGTCTGCGCATCGCTGTACAGATCGATCCGGCGGCGCATGGCGTAAGCTACGGCGCGCAGGTCGTCGATGCCGTGCAACTGGTCGGCATGGTCATGCGTGATCAGTACGGCGTCGAGCCGTGCCACCCGTGCCGACAGCAGTTGTTCTCGCAGGTCGGGCGCCGTGTCCACGAGGACGCAGGTTTCTCCGCCCGGACCTTTGCGGCGCAGGAGAATGGAACAGCGCCGCCGCCGGTTTTTCGGGTTGGTGGGATCGCAGGCGCCCCAATCGCCCTTGCCGTCCGGGCCGCCCACGCGCGGAACGCCCGTCGAAGAGCCGCTTCCCAGGATCGTCACTTCAAGCGTTGCGCTCATGCCGTAGCCGGCCGGTTCGCCCGCGTGAACAACCGAAAGAAATTCCCGGTCGTCGTATCCGCGAACGTGTCTGGCGGCACGTCCTTCAACTCCGCCAGCATCTGTGCCGTATGGGTTATGAACGCCGGCTCGTTGCGCTTGCCACGATGCGGCATCGGCGCGAGGTAGGGCGCGTCCGTCTCCACCAGAAGGTTTTCGAGTGGCACGGTCTTGAGAACCGCGCGCAAGGCGTCCGATTTCCTGAAGGTCATGATGCCGGAGGCCGAAATGAAGAAGCCGAGGTCAAGCGCTGCATCGGCGAGGGTTTGGCTGCCCGTGAAGCAGTGGATCAGACCGGTGAAAGCCCCCTCGCCCATTTCTTCGCGCAGAATTGCGATCGTGTCGCCTTCGGCGTCGCGCGTATGCACGATCAGCGGCAGACCGGTTTCGCGCGCTGCGGCAATATGGACACGAAAGTTGGCGATCTGCGCGGCACGTGGGCTGTTGCCATAGTAATAGTCGAGCCCGGTCTCGCCGATGCCGACGACTTTCGCATGCCGCGCCCGTTCGATCAGCGGTTGGGCGTTCCCCAGCGGCTCCTTTTCCGCTTCGTGCGGATGGATCCCGACCGAGCAGAACACGTTGGCGAATCGCTCCGCCACCTCGTACACGCGGGAAAAACCCGCGAGCGTCGTTCCGATGCTGACGCAGGTTGACACGCCGGCAGCCTGTGCCCGCGCAACGACGTCGGCGAGTTCCGGCGCGAATTCCGGGAAATCCAGATGACAATGGCTGTCTACGAGCATGTTCGGTGGTTAGCGCGAATGGTGGACGGTGGCAAACGAAGTTCATGCCGCATCTCACAACGCGCCGCGCCTCGCTGTTCCGGCAAGCGCCCGCGCCGCGGACAGAATCGTCTGTCGAGGTTCCAGATACAGCGCGTCGGCGCGGCGGAAATTCGTCTCGATCTTGTCCAGGAGTTGCGCCCAGCGGAAGACATCTCTTCCATTCGTCTTCGCCCGCGCACGGACACGATCCGTCAGAACCTGCGCCAGGTATTGGCCAAAGGCGCTCACACCGTCGTCCATGCGGCTGATTTTCTCGGCGAGACCGAGAATGGCGGAAACGTCCGGCTTCCCCGCCTGGTCGATGAGACGTTCCGCTTCCGCCGCGAGTGCGGCGCCATTGTTGCTCGCCAGTTTGAGTGCGGTCCCGATCGATCCGGCGGCAAGCGCCGCCAGCGCGGCGCGCTCTGCGTCGGAAAGCCCCGGCAAGCGTTGCGCCAATACGGCTTCAACATCCGCGTCGGACAGCGGTTTCAACTGGAGCCGCTGACAGCGCGAACGGATGGTGGGCAAGAGCCGCGCGGATGAGTTGGCGAGCAGCAGCAGCAGCGCGCGAGCCGGTGGCTCTTCGAGGATCTTGAGAAGTGCGTTGGACGCGTTATCGTTCATGTCGTCCGCGGTATCGATGATGGCGATGCGCCAGCCGCCGGCGCCGGACGTCAGACCGAAAAAATTTCCGAGCTTGCGGATTTCGTTGACGCCAAGCACCGTCATCGGTTTGCCGGTTTCCGCGTTGGTCCCGCGCTTGAGCACGATCAAACCGGGATGGGCGCCGGCCCTGACCAGCATCGCGGCCGGATCGTTCGCCGCGACCGACAGGTTCTGCGCGCCCTGGTCCGTTGCGCCGTAACGCAACAGATAGCGCGCAACGCGAAAGGCAAACGTCGCCTTGCCCACCCCGGGCGCCCCGCAGATCAGCCACGCTTGCGGTGGCCGGCCGCCGCGAATGGCGCGGGAAACGCGTTCAAGCGCCTGCTCGTGGCCGACAAGCGACAGCATTTCGCGGGGCGCATCGGCGGGATCGCTGACGCAGGCAGGCTCGGCTCGTGCGCGGCGCGCCATGACCTAATGTCCAAAGCGGCTTGAAACCGCTTGCCATATCGATTCCGCCACGTCTTCCTCCGGGCGCGAGGCATCCACCATGACGCAACGTTGCGGATTGTTTGCGGCGATTTCGCGGAATGCCGCCTGTAACGTCTTGTGGAACGCCATGCCGAAACGTTCGAAGCGAGCGTCCTCCCGCGAGCCATTGCCGGCACGATCCGAGGTTCGCGCAAGGCCGGCTGCCGGATCGATATCGAGGATCAGCGTCAGGTCCGGCGCAAAACCGTGCAGGATGAGGTTCTCGATTGCGTCGATGAACGCATGGGGCACACCGCGACCGCTTCCCTGATAGGCATGCGTGGAATCGCTGAAGCGGTCGCAAACCACCCATCGACCTTCTGCAAGCGCGGGCTTGATGCGTCGCGCCACGTGATCGGCCCGCGCGGCGAACAGCAGCAAGGTTTCCGTTTCAGGATTCCACTTGTCGCGTTCGCCTTGCACGAGCAGCTTTCGGATGGCTTCCGCGCCCGCCGACCCGCCCGGTTCGCGCGTCAGCAAAGACGTTATGCCGCGTTTGTCGAGTGCCGCTGCAAGGCGCTTTGCCTGGGTGGATTTGCCGGCACCCTCTCCACCTTCCAGGGTGATAAAGCGTGCAGGCTGAGTCATTGGCCGCCATGGCCGAGGATCAGCGCCCGAACACCGAGAAAAATGCGCCCGAAGATTCCGGCGCCCGAGACGGCGTTTGCCGCATAGAGGGGCGCCTGCATGCCGGGAAAGTCCGGCGCCGTAATTCTTACGGTTCCGATCTGTTGACCCTTGGCGATGGGGGCTTGAATCGGGCCGTCATAGTCGAGCGTCACTTTCATGCCCGGACGCGATTCCACCTGCATCGTTACGCTGAGCGGGCCGGCCACCTGCAGCGGGACCGTATCATGCGCCCCCTGCCACACTTCTGCCTGCCCTACCACATCGTCGGGCTTGAAGAGCTGATAGCGGCGAAATTCGCGAAACGCCACGCCAAGCATTCGCGCCGCTTCGTCGCCGCGCAGGTTGACACCGTGCCAGTCCTGCGCGGAGGGACTCATCCGGTCGAGTTGCGGATAGCGCAATCCGTTCAATACCAGAATGAGCCGCTGGCCGTTCTGCACGGCGGAAACAACGATGCCATAGCCGGCCGCGTCGGTGTGGCCCGTCTTCAGGCCGTCCGTGCCGGGAAATTTGTCGATCACTGAGTCGCGATTCTGCTGGGTGATGTTGTTCCACACAAAGCTGCGCTCGGCGAAATAATGGTAGTATTGCGGATAATCGGTGATCAGGTGCCGCGCCAGCTTGGCCAGGTCGAGAGCGGACATCAGTTGTCCCGGCGGATCCGGAAGCCCGTTCGGATTGACGAAATGCGATTGGGCGAGACCAAGCTGTTTGGCGCGCGCGTTCATCATGTCGACAAAGGCGGGCTCGGTCCCCCCCAGCGCCTCCGCCACAACCACACAGGCGTCGTTGCCCGAGGTGATGATGATGCCGCGGATCAGGTCCTGCACGGAAATGTGCGAGCCCAGACCCACGAACATTTTCGAGCCCTGCGTCCGCCATGCATTCTCTGAAACCGGAAAGGTATCGGTCAGCTTCACGCGGCCATCCTTCAGGCGCTGGAACAGAAGCTCGAGCGTCATCAGCTTGCTCATCGAGGCCGGTGGCGTCGCCACATCGGCATCCTTGGTCCACAGGACCTGCCCCGTTTCGCCGTCCATGATGACGGCGTGCTCGGCCGAGGTTTCGATCGCGGCGTGGGCACCCGCGGCGCCGAAAAGCACGGCGGCAACGACAACCTGCAATAGCCAAAGTGGGCGGATGGACCGCATCGGGAAGCTCCTGTGGGGCCGGGAACCGGCGTGTATGTTATTGATCGACGACAATCCTGGCGTCGTTGTTGCCGAGCCCGACCAGCCTTGCAAGCGCCGCATCGGCCTCGCTCACGTCGTCGAAGGGGCCGATGCGAACCCTATAAAGCCGCTGACCCTTCCTGTCGATTGAAGAAACGAACAGGTTGCCGGCGGCGGCAAGCCGGTCTTTCAATCTTTCCGCATTGGTGCGCATGCCGAATGCACCCGCCTGCACATAAATGTTGGTCGCGGCGGGAACCGCAACTTCGGTGACCTGTCCCGTCGGTTGACCGGCCGGCAACGGGTCTAACGACGAAGCCTCTGCAACGGGCCCGGCAGCCACAGGCGCGGATGCCATGACGGCGACGCCGGGAACGGGATTGAGTGATGCCATGCGCACCTCGCCGGTAGGCGCCGCCGGCAGGGCCGTGGCAATGGCGACGGGCGTATCGGACGGCATCGTTCCGTTTGGCAGCGGCGCACGCGAAACGAATGTGACGCGCACTTTTGCCGTGCCCGCGCCGTAGAATCCCAGAAGCTCCGCCGCATGGGCGGATACATCGATGATGCGGCCGCGCGCATAGGGCCCGCGATCATTGACCCGCAAGATGATCGAGCGGCCGTTGTCGAGATTGGTCACGCGCACATTGACCGGCATCGGCAGCGTGCGGTGCGCCGCCGTCAGCGCGTTCAAATCGTAGACTTCGCCATTCGCCGTTTGCCTTCCGTGAAAGGAAACGCCGTACCACGACGCGATGCCTGTCTCGTCATAGTCGGGCTGTTCGCGCGGGTAATACCAGGTGCCGTCAATTTGGTACGGAATGCCGACCTTGTAACTGCCAGCGTTCGAAGGGATGCCGAGCCGTGGCGAAACGGCCGTCTCCCGCGTCGTTGAGCATGCCGCTGCAAGCAAAGCGGGTAGGATAATCGGCAGGATGCGTCGTGCGTGCCCCGGCATGCCCCGTCCCGACTCATTGGATTTAGCCCAGATTATGCAAACCGGCCACGTCCCTCAACCATGCGGCGCCTTCCGCAACATGAAATCTGGGGCCGCATCAACTCGCGGGCGCTGCCGGACAAGCGGGCGCGCCGGCGGCGGGTTCGATCGCGACGGAGGCAAGATGCAATTTGAGAGCGCCACGGCTTGTCAGTTGCAGCGGCGCCTCGATGGAGCGCATGTCGGCGCCGGGACCCCGAAAACAGGCAAGCCGAACGGCAATCGTCGTCGCACCCGTGCCCGCCGCTGCCCGCAGGACCTGTGTGATATCGACAGAGCCATGGCACTGCGCGCCGCAACCCACTCCCAGCGTCACAGATGCGGCAGGCGCCTCATCCACCTGAAGCCCGAGCGTCAACGCCATGTCGGAATCGGTTTGGCGCATGAGATTGAGCTTGGGACCGATCACAGCCAGTGTCGCCGGGCCGCCCCACCGCACCGCGATTGGGTCGGCGGCAGTCTGCTCGACCCGAAGCGCATTGCCGGGCAGCGAAGCCGAAGCGCCGGTCACGGGAACGGTAATGCCGTTCGAATACAGAATGAACCGCCAGGGCTGCACAGGGCGCCCCCGATCGACGTAGCGGTCGACTTCCATCGCGGAAGAAACGGGCTCCGGTGCTTCGGGCAGCGGACCCAGATCACGCGGGTTGGCGTAGGTCAGCCCGTAGCCGAGCGGGAATAGCGGGTAATAGGGTTCCGTGTCGGCATTAAGCGGCGTCTGTTCGGGCCCGCGCGGCCAGGAAAAGGCGAGCGTGCCGCGGAAGTCAAAGGCAATGGCTCCATCCGGTTTGCGGAACAGCATATCCGCGATGCCGGTGCCTTCCGACCCCGGCAACCAGGCCGCCACGAAAGCATCCGAGGCGTCGATCTCGGGCGTCACATAAAGTGGCCGGCCGGAAAGAAACACGCTGACAACCGGGATGCCTTGTTGCTTGAGGCTCTGGATCAGCTTCAGATCGCGGCGGTTACCGGACTGATAGTCCACATTGGCTCGGTCGCCCTGAAATTCCGCATACGGATTTTCCCCAAACACGACAATGGCGATATCGGGCCGTTCGCGAACGCGCCCTTCGGCGCTCAAGTCGACCGTACCGCCTCCGGCCTGAACCGTGTCGCGGATGGCTTCGAAGATGGTCTGCCCGTTCGGGAAATCCGCCCGCGTGTTGCCGTCTCCCTGCCAGGAGATGGTCCAGCCGCCGCATTGCTTGGGCAGATTGTCCGCGCCGTCGCCGGCGACAAGCACATGCAGATGCGGCGACAGCGGTAGAATCTGTCTTTCGTTCTTCAGCAGCACCAGCGATTCGCGCACCGCCTGGCGCGCAACGGCGCGATGCTCGGGCGATCCCAGCAAACTCCATTCGCCGGCATGAGGTCGCGCCGACGGTTTACCTTCCTTCATCAGTCCGGCGCGAATTTTGACGCGCAGGATTCGCGAAACCGCTTCGTCGAGTCGTGCCATGGGGATTTCGCCGGAACGCGCCTGAGCGAAGAGGCTTTGGTACAGTGCCTTCCAACCGTCCGGCGCCATGTACATGTCGACGCCGGCAAGGAGTGCCTGCTTGCAGCGATCCCTGCTGCATCCGGGCAATTGCGCATAACCGTTCCAGTCGCCGACCACGAAACCGTTGAAGCCGAGCCGGCCGACCAGCACATCGCTCAACAGCGCGCGGTTGCCGTGCATCTTCTGGCCGCGCCAACTCGAATACGACGCCATGATCGTCTGCACGCCGGCCGCGATCGCGGCCCGGTAAGGCGGCGCAAACAGGTCGCGCAACGCCAGCTCGCCGTAAATGGTGTCGCCCTGATCGACGCCGTTTTCGGTGCCGCCGTCGCCAAGAAAATGCTTGGCGGTGGCGAGAACATGCCCACCTGTCAGGAAATCGGGATCGCCGGGTTGGCCCTGCAGGCCCTGAACGATTGCGGTTGCGTTCTCGCTCACGACATCCGGTTCTTCGCCGTAGCTTTCATAGGTTCTGCCCCAGCGGTCGTCGCGCACGACCGCCACCACCGGCGCGAAAGTCCAGTCGCCGCCGATTGTCCGCAGTTCCGCGGCCGTCACGGCACCGATCCTTCGCACAAGCTCTGGATCGTGCATCGCGCCCAGACCGATATTGTGCGAGAAAACGGTCGCTCCCACGATCTTGGCGTTGCCATGCACGGCATCGATGCCCCAGATCAGCGGAATGGCGGGATGTCCCACGGCCAACTCCGTGGACGCCGCGTAGAACGCATCGGCCATTTTCAGCCATTCCGGCGGGGGCGCCTTGTCGCGCGCATTGGGGCCGGAGCCGCCGCCATTAAGGATGGAGCCGAAGTGGTACTTGCGAATGTCGTCCAGCGTGATGGTGTTGGCATCGGGCTGGATGATCTGGCCAACCTTCTCGTCCAGCGACATTCTCGAAAGCAGATCGGCGACTTGGGCTTCCACGTTCGGATCGATGGCAACGCCGCTTCGGCCCTGCAGCCAGGTTTCTGGGTGAATGGTGGTCGAGATCGCGCCAAAGCCCATCGATGGCTGTGGCAAATCTGTGGGCGTCACCGGCAATTCGGCGGTCGATGGCGACGCGGGCTGCGGCGCAGCCTGCGGGATCGCGCAGCCCGCCAGCGCGAGAATGGCGGCCAGCAACAAGACGCTATGCTGGCCAAAGATACGGACGAAAACTCGCTGCATGCGCTGCCCCGGGACTCTCAAGGAAGACGGACTGTCACGATATATGCCCCATGCGGCCGGAAATGGGCAGACTTGCCCGACATTGCGCTGTTCATTTATGGATCACCGCCGAATGCGGATGGGTGGCCGAGCGGTTTAAGGCACCGGTCTTGAAAACCGGCGTGGCGGCAACGCCACCGTGGGTTCGAATCCCACCCCATCCGCCAGTTCGCTCAAAGCACGTGGGAGGAAATGCAAAATTGCATGTCCGCGCCCCGGTTCCAGCCAGCTTTTCTTCTTCACCCCGCCCGTTGTCCTCGTTGCAACGGCGACATCGGGGTGCTTTCCAATCCCTCGCTTCGCTTTGGCCGTTTTACGCTACCTGCAGGCTCGTCCTGACCGCCGCAACGCGCTGAGCGAGCGCGCCGAGACAGTCGCGCCAATAGACGCCGCCTGTCGATCCTGATCCGCTCTCGCGCCGCCCGCGAACGTCTGGACCATCCGCGGCTTGATTTCCTGTTGGCCTGCAGGGCACACGTCCGCTTCCGGGCAATGATTGGGATCACGCCGCCGCGCCGAGCAGCTTCGCGCGTTCGGTCCGCTCGCGCTCGCGAGACTGTTCAACGCCTCCCAAAGATCGGTGCGCCGCTGCACGTTGAGCCAGAAGTCGGGGCTGTTGCCGAACACGCGGGCGAAGATGAGCGCCGGTCGCTGCCGTCACGCTGCGGCGGTTGTTGCACATCTCGTTGACGTGCTTGCGCTGCGCCATCGCCTCCGCCAATGCGGCTTGCGTCAAGCCTATCGGCTGCATGAACTCTTCGACCAGAATCTCGCCACCGTGCCCGGCTTGCGCTTCGCCGTTAGCATGGTTCGCCTCATCTGTAGCTATGATCGTCGAGATAGACGCGCTCCGCCTCGCCGCGGCTGCCGTCCCAGCGGAACACCAGCCGCCACTGCTTGCTGACGAAGGACCCCGGCCGTCATTGACGCGGTGGCGCTGCGATGCTGACTTGGGCCGTCCCTTCCACAATTTTCAGCGAGATTTGCGATGGCGGCACGAAATTCCCGATGGCCCGTTGGCAGCCTGGTTGCGGCGCTCGCGCTGTTCGGCTGCGGCACCGTCGCGCAGGCAGCCGTTGCCGTTTCCATCACGCCGTCCTATGCCCAGATGGTGCCGGGCGAGACGCTGCAGTTTTCCGCAACCGTCTCCGGAGGCTCCAATGGCGACATCCGCTCGCAGGTCGATAATGCGAATGGTGGCGGAGCAGCGTCCGGAACGGTTTCGGCGGACGGCCTCTTTACGGCGCCGCAAGCCCTGCCCGATCCCGCCATCGCAACCGTCACCGCCGTCTCGAAATCCGATCCGTCGGTATCCGCCACCGCGACCGTGACCCTGATGGCCCAGGCAGCGAATGGCTCGACCTATTATGTCGCCACCAAGGGCAACGATTCCAATCCCGGAACGCGCGAGAATCCGTGGCTTACGATTCAGCATGCCGCGAAAGTCGCTGTTGCCGGCGACACGGTTCTCGTTCGCGGCGGCATCTACAACGAATCCGTGGCCTTTCCATCTTCGGGAAATATTGCAAACGGCTATATCACCTTTGAGGGTTACCCGGGCGAAACGGCCGTTCTCGACGGCGCCGGGCTCGATATCCCAAACGGGCAATGGGGACTCTTTACTTTCAAAGATGTGAGCTATGTCGTGGCGGAGGGCTTCGAACTGCGCAATTACAAGACAGCGAGTCTGAAGGACGTACCGATCGGGATATACGTTCTGGGCGCCGGCCACGGTCTCCAGATCGTCAACAACCGGATCCACAATATCGAGACAGAAGCAAAAACAAATCCCCGCCAATGCGGCTCGGACGCGTTCGGGCTCACGGTCTATGGAACGAAGGCGCCCCAGGCGATCGACAGCATCGCCATCAGCGGCAATGAAATTTCTCAGTTGAAAACCGGATGCAGCGAAACATTGTCTCTCGACGGCAACGTGAAAAATTTCGCGGTGGTGAACAACCTCGTCCACGACAACGACAATATCGCAATCGGAGCGATCGGATTCGAGGGCGTTTCGCCCGATCCCGCCTATGATCAGGCGCGCGACGGCGAGATCAGGGGCAACACCGTCTACAACATCTCTTCCTACGGCAATCCGGATTATGGGAGGCAATATGCCGCCGATGGAATCTATGTCGATGGCGGAACGCGAATCGTCATTGAGCAGAACCTCGTTCATCACACCGATCTCGGAATCGAGTTGGCGAGCGAGCATCTGGGCCGCGTAACGAGCCGTGTGACGGCGCGCAACAACGTTGTCTATGGCGCAAACAGCGCGGGCATCTCCATCGGCGGCTACGGCGCGAAGCACGGCGGCACCGACCATTGCATGGTCGTCAACAACACGCTGTTTGGCAACGACACGAAGAAAACCGGCAGCGGCGAATTCCAGATCCAGTTCCATGCCACCGACAATCTCTTCGAAAACAACATCGCCTACGCGACGATGCAGGGACTGCTGATCAACGATTTCACCGCCAGAAGTCCCGATCCGGCCGCCCTGAACTACAATCTGCATTTTTCCCGGATCGGCGCGGACAAGGCGAAGTTCGTTTGGCAGGGCAGGCTCTACAGGGGCTACGATGCCTATCTCGCGGGCACCGGAAACGACTCCCGCTCACCACCTTTCTCCAATCCCGACTTCGAGAATATCGACGATCCGCCCGATCTCGATATCCACAGGTCGTCTCCGGCGATCGATGCCGGAATTGTTCTCGACGCCACCATCGTCGGCACTGACGATTTCGCGGGCGAACCGCGGGCAGAGAACGGCACAATCGATATTGGAGCCTACGAGCGATAGGTTTTCGGCGAGCAGTGCTGCAACCCGGTATTGTTACGGTTCTTGCGGCTCCGAATCGTCGCAAAATGTCCGTTGCGGCGCGCCCGAAGAATACTCAGGCTGCGTCATTCGTTGGGGGAAGCAAATGGCAGCGAATGCCGAAGCACAGACACGCCGCGGACTCCTGAAGATTTTGGGCGTCGGTTTCGGCGTTGCCGTTTCGATCGGCGCGGTTATCGGTTCGGGCATCCTTCGTGCGCCCAGCATCATCGCCGGCGAAGTTCCCGGCATTGCCCTCATTGTGGGCCTTTGGGTGCTTGGCGCCGTGCAGGCTGCCTTGAGCGCCAATCTATATGCCGAACTCGGCTCGGCGTTGCCGAAATCCGGCGGGCAATATGTCTTCGCGCACCGGGTTTTCGGCGATGTGGGCGGCTTGATTGTCGGTTGGGCGGACTTTTTGTCTTTTATCGCGGCCATCGCGGCGGCCTCCGTTTCGTTCGCGGAATTTCTGCCGCTGCTGTTGCCTCAAGCCGCGCAGCACAAAATTGCGGTGGCGGTGGCGCTGCAGCTTGCGATCTATGTCGCAAACATCACCGGATTGCGCGAGGGCCGCGCGATCCAGATCGTCACAAGCTTCATCAAGGCGACGATGCTGTTCGCGTTCATCGTTGCCGCCGTACTGATCGCGGCGCCGGCCGAACCGAGAACAGCTCTTGCTTCGTCGCCAGTCTGGAGTTGGGGCAGCCTCGTGCTTGCCTACAAGCTCATCGTCGGAGCCTATGCCGGATGGGCCGTTCCCATCTATTTCTCGGGCGAGAACGAAGCACCCGGACGCAGCATCCCCAAGGCGTTGTTTCTCGGCATTGGAGTAACCGCCCTCCTCTTCGTCGGGATCAATGCCGCGCTGCTCTACGCGCTGGGATCGAACGGCGTCGCTGCGTCGGCGTTGCCGTTTACGGCGGTGATCGGGCGCCTGGGCGGCTCGCTGCCATCGCTGCTCTTCGCGCTGACGGCATTGATTACGGTGGCGAGTTGCGCCAACGCGAATATCATGGGAGCGCCACGCATTCTTTTCGCTTTGGCGCAGGACGGACTGTTGCCGTCGGCATTGCGTGCTGTGAATTCCGGCGGCAGCCCGACTGTCGCTTTCGTGCTTGCGGGCATCGTGTCCGTCGCGCTCGCCCTCACGGGTGCCTTTTCGCTCGTCTTCGGACTGATTGCCACGCTGAACACGGCGAATGCCGTGCTGGTGGAGATCGCTTTCTTCGTGCTAAGGCGGCGCGAGCCAAATCTCGCAAGGCCGTTTCGCGCGCTCTTCTATCCGTGGCTTCCCGCGCTGGCCCTTGGCCTCGACGCAACCTTTCTTTGCCTGATCGCCTTGGCAGACCATCTGGGCGTCGCGGTCGCGATCGGGCTGGCCCTGTTGTGCATTCCCCTGGCCGCGATCGCACGGCGCGCGACAAAGGCCGCGGCCGTCGCCACGGCGGGCGACTGATTGCGCCGCGTTATTCGTTCCAGGTGGTGGCTATCATTTCCGCATCATCCTGCCCGCGGCGCTCCGACATGAGGAAGTCGTAGTAGCCGCAACGACCGCCCGGATAGTCGCGACAGATAGCTGGCCGCGCCTTGTAGACCGTGCAGCGGCGCTTTTCCGTATCGAAGAACTGGCAGATGCGCCCGAAATGGACGTCCGCTTTCCGGCGCATGGAATATTTGGCGCCCCAGCGCGCGACTGTGAATTTCGTTTTGGCTTTATCGAATGCAAGACCAAAGTGTTTCGCCAGACGTTCGATGTCGCGCTTGGTCAGGGCAATGAGCGGATAGGAGCAGCAATAGCCAGGACAGTTCGAGCAGTCGTACATGAGCCACCGGAATCGTTAGCGTAACCCGATAACACAAATTCATTCGCGCGGGGCAAATATCGCCCCTCATGCAACGTTTGCCATGCCCTGTTCTGCGCGCCGCCTCGCGAAGGTTTTCTTTGAACCGGAGACCGACATTGGCTATCACTTGACCGAATCGGCTATATTCACGATATAACACCTCGATTATGTGGTAATAGTCTGGATGCTTTCCCAGAAGGCCCGATACGCGCTGCATGCGCTCATCGTTCTCGCCCAGCACGAGAGTGACGAGCCCATGATGATTGCCGATATTGCCGAGGAAGCAGGTGTTCCACGCAAGTTCCTGGAACAAATCCTGCTTGCCCTCAAAAAACGCGGAATCGTGCGCAGCCAACGCGGGCGCCTGGGTGGCTATCTCCTGGGACGTTCGCCGCAGGACATCAGCTTTGCCGACATCATCCGCGAGACCGATGGCCCGCTGGCGCTAAGCCCCTGCGTCAGTACCACCGCCTATCATAAGTGCGGCGACTGCGAGGACGAAGCGACCTGCGCCATCCGCAAGGTCCTGCTGGCGGCCCGCGATGCAACCGCTGCCATTCTCGAATCGCGCACGCTTGCCTTCGCGCTTGCGTCACAGCGGCGCGCTCGCCGCGCTGCATGAAGTGTCGAATGTTCTTGTGACCTTTGGTCTTGTCGTTCTGTAACATTCCGCGGTCCCGAAACGAATAATCCGATGCGGGTTTGGCCGCCAGGTGCAAGAGGGTTCAACCATGCGAACTTGCGCGGCTGGCGGACACTGGCGCATGTGCGATAGCAGTCCGCATGACGGGATCAAAGCATGACGGAGTTGCCATCCGTGGGCGCGACCACGGCCCGGCGCTGGAACGCGGCGCGCGAATCCATCGAGCAATATCGCCTCAAGCGGCGAGAACGGAGCAAAAGACGCAAACTCATTTACCGGCATAAATTGCCTGTGCGGGCGATGCACTGGATCAACGCGGTCGTGCTTGCCGTCATGCTGATGAGCGGATTGCAGATCTTCAATGCCCATCCCGCGCTTTATTGGGGGAACTCGTCGGAATTCGACCACCCGATCCTTTCGCTGACGGGCACGCAGGACAGCCAGGGTCGTCTCAAGGGAATCACGCAGATTGGCGATTGGCGGTTTAACTCGACGGGCCTTCTTGGCGCATCGAACGTCAATGGTGAGCCTGCCGTACGTGGCTTTCCCGCCTGGGCCACCTTGCCCGGCCCCCAATGGCTGGCGATGGGACGGCTGTGGCATTTTTTCTTCGCGTGGCTGCTGGTTGCCAACGGCGTTGCCTTCGCGATTTACGCGTTTGCCGGAAATCACTTCAGACGCGATCTTTTGCCGACTCGCGACGATCTCGGGCATTTGGGGCAGGAGATCGTCGATCACGCGCGGCTGCGTTTTCCCAAAGGCGAAGCTGCCACCCATTACAATGCGCTCCAGAAGCTCGCCTATTTCACCGTGATCTTCATCCTCGGCCCGCTCGTCGTGCTGACGGGGCTTACAATGTCGCCGACCATCGACTCGGCGTTCCCGCCATTGCTTTGGCTGTTCGGCGGGAGGCAGAGCGCGCGCACCATCCACTTCATTTGTGCCTTTTCCTTCCTGGCATTTTTTATCGTTCACATCGTCATGGTTGTGCTGTCGGGAACATGGAACAACATCCGTTCCATGATCACCGGCCGCTATGCCATCGGGCCGGCGGAGAACAGTCATGGTTGATCTTAAACGGCGGCATTTCTTTGGCGCCGCGGCGAGCGCCAGCGCGCTGGCGCTGGGCGGCTGTAGGGATATTTCGCAAACGGCCTGGTGGCCCGAAGTGCTTGCGAGCGCGGAAGGCCTGACGAAAGGCGCGGAGCGATTGGTCTCCGGATCCTGGGCGCTGGCACCGGAATTCTCGAAGGCCGATATCGCCCCGGAATTCCGCGCCAACGGCACGCTCAATCCAAACACGCCGGATTACAATGCCATGGTGGCGAACGGCTTTCGCGACTGGCGGTTGCAGGTCGGAGGTCTGGTTGCGCATCCGCTGAAGCTTTCGCTTGCGCAGCTGCGCGCCATGCCCTCGCGCACACAGATCACGCGGCACGATTGCGTCGAAGGCTGGAGCTGTATCGGAGAGTGGACCGGCACGCAGCTGCGTCTCGTCTTGGCGCAGGCCAATCCTCTGCCTGCCGCGCGCTTCGTCATGTTTTATTGTGACGATCCCATGGGAGGAAGCGATCTGAGCGGCTCGGTTCCCTTTTATTACGAAAGCCTCGATCTCGTTGAAGCATTTCATCCGCAGACATTATTGGCGTACCAACTCAACGGCCAGGACCTGCCGGTTCCACACGGTGCTCCCGTCCGCGTGCGCGCGGAACGCCAGCTCGGCTACAAGCAGCCGAAATACGTGCACCGCATCGAACTCGTCAAAAGCTTCGATCATATCAATGGCGGCAAGGGCGGCTACTGGGAAGACCAGGGTTACACATGGTGGGGCGGCATTTAGGACGCGCAATTTTCGCTAGTGCGGCCCGCCCGGCCGCCATCGGCGACAGCAACCAGCGGCGCGGATTCCTTCGGAGGCGTTTCGAACTTCCAATACGTCAATACGCAGAAAAGTGTAACCTTCTTCCTGCAGCGCGGGAACGACCGCCGTCATTAATTCCGCGGATTGCTAATTTTATTTGGGCCCATTTCGACAAGCTGCCTACCTTCGAACGGTGCGGGTTGGCATCCGCTCGAAGTACCAGATTGCGACTCCCAGGATCACCATCATGGCCAGTAGGACGTAATCGAATTTCTGCTCGGCAGGCGTAAACGTCCGATCATAAACCGAGCCGAGCTTGAAACTGAGCCAATTTCCGGCCGAGAGGACGAAGGCCATGACATACGGACCGAGCGAAGGCTTTCGCCGAACGAGGCGCCATGCGGCGACGAAAAAAAGCACGATCGCGATCCATCCCGCAGCGAGTTGCAGAACGCTGGAAGTGTTTGAAAGCGAAACGAGGCGCTGCGTGTCCGGCGCAGGCTTCGTCCAGCCAAACTTCAAGCTGGCCGTGTAAATCGTGAGCAAAGCGTTTTGTATCGCGCACACAACCAGCAGCAGCGCAAGGACCCAGCGCCGCACGGACAATTTTCTCGCGCCTCTTGGCGAAGGTCGAGAATTTGGCCGAACATAGTGGCGTGCGGCATTGCTGGCGAGCTTCATCCCGCGCTTCGTCCGTGCATCCTGCCTCACCGTTAGCGCCCCCAGGGCCTTTTTCGAACTGTCCCCTTATGGCCAGAAGCGCGGCAGTTCGGCTAGCCGTCTGTCGCCCTGGAGGCGGGCGACAGGGGTCATTAATTCTCCGTAAGGCAGAAAGCTCAAGAGAAAGTTCAAATTGGCGATTGTTTATGCGATTCAAGTTGCTAGTTGGCAGGTGTGCCATTTTTGCAGTGGTGCTTACGCAGTTTAGGAATGCCTTTTCACAAGGATTTGACGCCTATATGCCTCTGAGATTGCTTGAATCGAAGCAGTCGGATGAGGCTGGGGGTAACTCCGCCGAACGGAATGACAAATTCACCGCGCGTGCGCGGACGCTTCGGGAGGGAGCATGCGTGCACTAACCCAAGCTGGCCTAAAGAGTCCCGCGGCCGTCGCCGTAGGTGTCGCGGTCGTTATTTTGTTTGGGGGCTTCGCGCTCTACAGCTTGCCCATCCAGCTCTTTCCCGACATCGATCGGCCACAGATCGGCATCGAAACCGACTGGCGTGCCGAGACACCGCGGGAGGTGGAAACCCAACTCGTCCAGCCGGAAGAGGAAGTGCTGCAGGGTATTCCGGGGCTACAGCAGATGGATGGCTTCGCCAATCTGGGGGGCGGCTACATTCAGCTTACTTTCGCGCTCGGCACCGACATGCGAAGCACCCTGGTGGATGTGATCGGACGGCTGGACCGTCTGCCTCCCCTCCCCGCCGATGCACAGAAGCCTTTTGTGCAGCTGGCCAGCCAGCAGGACTCCAATGCGACGCTGATCTATCTCTTCATGCAGAAGCGTCCCGGCAACATGCGGGATGTGAATGCCTATGTCACCTTTTTAAAGAATACCGTCATTCCGCGGCTGGAGGCAGTCCCGGGGGTCGGCTCCGCACAAATCAATTCCAACGGCGGTACGGACGAACTCGACATTGTCTTTGATCCCATGCGCGCGGCTCAACTTGGCGTGCAAATCCCCAAAATGGCGCAGCTCATCAGCGGCTCCGAAGACGTATCTGGCGGCACGATCGATGTCGGTCGACGGCAATATGGAATTGAGTTTCGCGGCCGCTATTCCGTCGCGGCCTTAAAAGATCTCGTGCTCGAATGGCGCGATGGCAAGCCTGTGCATCTGGGCGACATCGCCGATGTGCATATCGGGCGCAGCAAGGCCCAGGGCTTCGCCTATCAGGATGGCAACCCGGCGATCGGTATAAACGTCTTCAGGGCTGCCGGCGCCAATGTGCTCGCAACCGTCAACGCGGTCAAAAAGGAAGTCGAGGCCATCAACGCGGGACCTGCGCGAGAGCAACGCGTCCACTTGGATTATTCGTTCGACCCTTCTCATTTCATCTACCAGGCGATGGGGATGGTTACCACCGACCTCTTTCTCGGTATCGTGCTGGCCGTCGGCGTCTTGTGGTTTTTCATGCGCGATTGGCGCGGCACGTTTATTATTTCTTCCGTCATTCCCATCTGCCTTTGCGCCGTCGTGCTGTTTCTGAATCTTGCCGGACGCACACTCAACGTCGTCTCGCTGGCAGGGTTAGCGTTCGCCACAGGCATAGTGCTGGACGCCGCCATCGTCGCCTTTGAGAATATACTGCGCCTGCGCGAGCGGGGCGTTCCGGCAGGCGAAGCGGCACAGGCCGGCACGGAACAAGTTTGGGGGGCGCTGCTTGCGTCAACCGCGACCAACGTCGCGATTTTCGTGCCGGTCATCTTCTTGAAGGACGTGGAAGGTCAGTTGTTCGCCGATCTGTCCCTGACGATTGCCTTTGCCGTCTTCGTTTCACTTATCACGGCCATCACGGTGGTTCCGGTCGCTTCCGTACTGTTCCTGAAAACGCGCCCGAAGATCGCGGAACTCGCCGGCACATGGCGACGCATTACCGATGTCGTCATGATCCTTACCGACACTCCGCGGAAACGCCAGTACTGGATCGGCGGCCTTATTTTGGGCTCGATCCTGGGGACCGTGCTGCTTTTTCCAAGTTTGCAATACCTGCCTCAGGTGAAGCGTGCGGCGATCGACGGCTTCGTGCAGTTCCCGGCAGGCGCAACTGTCGACTTCGTCGACAAGGAGATTGCGCGACCCATCATCGACCGTATGCAGCCCTACATGACCGGTCAAAAGCAGCCGAAGCTGCTCAACTACTTCGTGAGGATGGACGGTGGAGGAGGCATGGAATTCACCGCCCGGGTGCCGAGTGATGAGGATTTTCCGGCACTCGAAAAGATTGTCCGCCGCGACATCATCAAGGATTTGCCGGATTCCCAAGCTTTTGCACAAATGGGAAGCCTCTTCGGCGGGTTCGACGAGGGCGGCGGCGTTTCCATCAATATTCAGTCGAACGACAGCGAAGCTATGCGTGCGGCAGCGCGAAAAGGGTTTGCGCTGCTGACGAAAAAATTTCCCGATGGCGTCGTCAACACCAATCCAACGCTCGACTATGATCAGCCGCAGCTAAAGCTTCGTCCCGACGACCGCTCGATTGCGGAAGTGGGCTGGACCCGGCCTGACGTGGCCACGATCGCACAGACACTCGGCGAAGGCGCCTATGTCGGTCAGCGCTACGATGGAGATCGGCAACTGTTTCTGATCCTGAAATCGCAGACTCTGTCGTCGCCCGATGCCGTGCAAGGCGCACCGCTAGCCACGCCCGGTGGGAGCATTGTCTCCTTTGGCCACCTTGTCAGCATGCAGCGGACGCTGGCGCCGAGCGGTGTCTATCGGCTGGACCGCCGGCGGACCATTGCGTTGAATTTTCAACCTCCGCGAGGAATGGCCCTGCAGGACGCCATGACCATCATCCGCAGGGACATCGAACCGCAAATCCGCAAGCTGCTGCCCGCAGACGGTACGGTCAACTACGGCGCCGCCGTCGATCATCTTAACAGCGCGTTGTGGAACATGGGGAAGAACTTTCTTCTCGCCGTCCTGCTTCTGTTTCTGATCATGGCGGCGCTTTTCAAGTCGGTCTGGGACGCCGCTATTGCCACGATTGCGCTGCCGCTCGGCACAGTGGGCGGCATGGCAGCGCTCAGACTGCTTGGGGTTTTCGTATTCCAGCCGCTCGACCTCTTGACGATGATCGGATTCATTATCGTGCTGGGGCTTGTGGTCAATAATACGATCCTGCTCGTGGCGCGCACGCGACAGGCGGAAGCCGAGGGTATGAGTCGTGTCGATGCCGTGCGTTCGAGCCTTGAGACGCGGCTGCGTCCGATTTTCTCAAGCACGCTCACGGCAATATTCGGGATGTTGCCGCTGGTGCTGATTCCGGGCCCGGGAGCGGAAATTTACCGCGGCCTGGGGGCGGTCATCGTTGGCGGAATTCTGGTGAGCCATGTTTTTACGCTTGTGCTTATGCCGGCCATGCTAAGGCTGGGCGAACATCCCGCCGCGCTGCGTCAAGCACCGGTGACGCGAGCGAGGCAGGCCGCATGACATCGATTTGTTCCTATTTCCTTTTCCAGCGAAACATTTTCGCATTGCAGAATTGGAATAACATCCGGCGTGCTTTGACAGCGTTGCTACTCACCTTTTTTCTGCCTTTCCCGGCTTTCGCCCAAAAAACCGCGGATGCTCCGTCTGTCGGCGTAGCCTCGGTCCGGATGGTCAGAATCGCGCCAAAAGTTGCCATGCCGGGGACGGTGGTGTCGCTCAACGATTCGCAACTTGCGTCCGAAGTGGAGGGTCGAATTGCCTGGGTGGCGGATGTGGGCACGGTAGTCAAGACCAACGATGTCGTGGCACGCATCGACAACAGTCTCGCCGGCATGCAGCTTGCCTCGGACAAAGCCAATGTCGACCGGTTGGACGCTCAATTGCGCTACGATCGCGGTCAGGCAACGCGGATGGAAAGTCTCTTGTTGCAAAGCGCGATTGCGAAGAGCACGCGCGATCAGGCCGTTTCGTCCCGCGATATGGACGCGGCGGCGCTGGTTCAGGCAAATGCTGCGCTTCAAAAGAGCCGGTATCAGTACCGGCACAGCGACATCCGCGCGCCTTTTCCGGGCCGCGTTGTGGCTCGTCTGATTAACCCCGGCGAATACGCGACTGCCGGCAAGCCCGTTGTGCGGCTGGTCGACATCGGTGCGACGGAAGTGAGCGTACAGACGCCAATCGATGCGGCCCGCTTCCTGCGAGAATCCATGTCGCTCACGGTGGAGATCGAAGGCAAGCCCGTTGTTGCCAGGGTTCGGGCAATCGTGCCTGTGGGCGACATCGCGAGCCGCACGATCGAGGTTCGTTTGACCCTCCCCCCAGGCGCTGGTTTTGTGGGGGACGCCGCAAAGGTGTTCATTCCTGCCGCAGAGCCCCGCGATGTCGTAGCAGTGCCACGTGACGCGCTCGTGCTTCGCGAAGACAATACCTATGTTTTCAAAGTCGATGGAAAAAGCCACGCCCAACGCATCGCAGTGGAAACGGGCGCCGAAGAAGGCACGCTTGTGGAGGTGAGGGGTCCCATCCTGCCAGGCGAGCGGGTTATTGTTCGCGGCGCCGAGCGGCTTGAGGCAGGTCAACGGGTCAGGCCCGTTATGGCATCTTAGTTTAGCTCTTTCAACCAACCATGTTCGCCGTGTTACTGTAGTGTCACCATGCGTACTGCTGATTCATGCGGCCAGAAAGGGTGTTGATGGCGGCCAAACCTTCGCGCGTGATGTGGCAAGCATTCGCTCTGATCGGACTGCCGGCACTCATTGCCCTGGGTATGCTGGCCTATAACGCCACGACCGTCACGCCCCAGCTTACAACCAATCAGCATCTTGTCAGCCACACGCTGGAAGTGATCGCCGCGGCCCGGACCTTCGATCTGGCCGTGGGCGATGCCGAGGATGCCGAGCGCGGTTTCATCATCACCGGCGACAATGCCTATCTTACCCTCTACGGGAAAAACACCGTGGCCGTCGCCACGCGACTCGCGAGGCTGCGAAAGCTCACCGCCGACAACCCGGGCCAACAGCGCCGAATTGATCTGATCGATTCCGCCACGGAAGACAGGCTAAGGGAGATGCATGCCAGCATCGCGGCTCGCCAGACTACCGGCTTCATCGAGGCGCGCCGGATTCTCCAATCGCATTTGGGTCTGGACACGCGACGGGTCATCTCCGGCCTTGTCGATCTTGTCATAGCAGAAGAAGACCAACTGCTGGGTCAGCGGCAGGTTCGGCTTGCAGGCTCCCAGGCAACAATTGCCATTGTGGACATAGCAAGCATCGTACTCGTCGTCGTGCTCCTGGCGCTGGGTGTATTTTTGCTGACACAGGCCCTGTCGCGCGAATCCCGCTCGATCGCGGAGCTTCGTCAGAGCGAGGAACGATTCCGTCTGCTCGTTTCCGGCGTGAGGGACTATGCAGTGTTCATGCTCGATCCAGCGGGAAAAATCGCGAGCTGGAATCTGGGCGCCCAGCGGATCAAAGGTTTTCAGGACGCTGAAATCGTCGGCAAGGATTATTCGATCTTCTATTCGCCCGAGGAGCGCGAGGCGGGGGTGCCTTCGGCCGAATTGACGAAGGCTGCCAAAGAAGGCTCGATCGAAACCGAAGGCTGGCGCCTGCGCAAGGATGGCTCGCGCTTCTTTGCGCATGCGAGCATCACTGCGTTGCACGCCCCGGACGGAAGTCTGCGAGGCTTTGCCAAAATCACACGCGACGTCACTGAACGTCGCGCGCAACAGACTGCGCTCGAGGAAAGTCGCGCTGCGCTTGCCCAGGCCCAGAAGATGGAGTCGCTTGGTCAACTCACTGGCGGAATTGCGCATGACTTCAACAACCTTCTGACGGTTATCATCGGAAGCATCGATCTCATTCTCAGAAGGCGCGTCAACGAGGAGAAGGCAGCCGCGCTTCTCGATGCTGCGAAACAGGCGGGCGAACAGGGCGCTACGCTGGTGCGCCGCCTACTTGCATTCTCGCGTCGACAGGTGCTTACACCACAGATTATCGACGTGAACCGGCTTGTCAGCGGCATGTCTGAACTCATCCGCAGCACACTTGGCGAGGGCATCGCCATGGAAACGGTATTGGCCAGCGGGTTGTGGCGTACGCTTGTCGATCCCGGTCAATTGGAGAACGCGCTCCTCAACCTCGCCGTGAACGCCCGCGACGCTATGCCGGAACACGGCAAACTCACGATAGAAACGGGAAATGCTATCCTCGATGAGAACTACGCGGCAGGACGAGGCGAAGTCGCGCCGGGAGAATACGTGGCGATTGCCGTGAGCGATACCGGCAGCGGCATGTCGCCCGATATCGTAGCGCGCGCGTTCGAACCATTCTTTACGACCAAGCCGGAAGGCAGAGGCACGGGACTGGGTCTCAGCCAGGTCCATGGCTTTGTGCAACAGTCAGGGGGACACGTCGCGCTCAATAGCGATGCCGGCCAAGGCACGAAGGTGAAGATGTACTTGCCGCGGCACTTGACTGCGGAACTGCCGGAACGCCGCGAACCAACAAAGACACATATCGAAATGGCGAACGGGGAGACGGTTCTGCTGGTGGAAGACGAGCCGTTGGTGCGCATGTACGGCAACGAAGCGCTCGTCGAGCTGGGATATCGCGTGCTGGAGGCGTCCGATGGCAAGGAGGCTTTGGGCATGCTGGCCCGGCATTCGGAGATCGCGCTTTTGTTCACGGATGTAGGGCTCCCCGGTGGCATGAACGGACGAGAACTGGCCGAGGAAGCGCGCGCGATGGTGCCGTCGCTCAGCGTTCTGTTTGCGACGGGCTATGCGAAAGACGTCATCATGCGCAATGGCGTACTCGATTCGGGCACCGGTTTCATCGAGAAGCCGTACACTGTGGAGGCGCTGGCCCGAAAATTGAAGCAGATGTCAGCCGTTCAGGAAGATTCGGCGTGATCTGGCGTACGCCAGCTTAAACGGCAAGCCTCCCTATCGCTTCGCGCAAGCGCAGCGCCAGCGTAGCTGCATCGGCGCGCTTTTCTGTCTGTTCCTCGATGACGTCTTGCGGCGCGCGGGACACGAAATCCGCATTGCGGAGCTTGGTATCGAACCTGACGATCTCTGTTTCCGTCCGTTCCAGCTCTTTCTCGAGGCGCAAGCGCTCCTTTGCAAAGTCGATGACATCGCCGAGAGGAAGTGCGGCTACGCACTCTCCAACCGAGAACTGCGCCGAACTCGGAGGTACGGTTTCCACGAATTCCGCCGATGACAGTCTGGCCAGCGTTAGGATCGAATCCCGATTGCGCTCAAATCTCGCACGTGTATCGTTGCTCGCCCCTTTCAGCACAAGCGCGATCTTCGCCGATGCCGGAACATTGACCTCTGCGCGCACGGATCGCACGCCGGAAACGAGCTCTACGAGCCAATCGATCTCGCCTGTCGCGCCTGGTTCGACCAATGTGCTTCCAAAATCCGGCCAGTTTGCGACGATGAGTAAGCCGCTGCGAGGTTCCGCGCCCCGAGTTGTTAATGCCCAAAGCTCTTCCGTGATAAAAGGCATAAAGGGATGCAATAATTTCAATATTTGATCTCGCGCCCAGGCTGCCGTGGCGCGCGTTTCCGCCTTTACATTGTCGTCGGCGCCATTCAGCACCGGCTTGATCAACTCGAGATACCAGTCGCAGAATACCGACCAGACAAACCGGTAGAGTCCATTGGCACCTTCATTGAACCGCAATTCTTCAAGCGCGCTGGTAGTGCTCGACGCAGCTTGCGCAGTTTGCGACACGATCCACTTATTGACCGTTTGCGTTACCGAGGCCGGATCGAAATCGGCGCGTGTCAGGCAACCGTTCATTTCGCAAAACCGCGCCGCATTCCACAATTTCGTCGAAAAATTGCGGTTAGCCTCCACCCGCGAAGAACCAATGCGCATGTCGCGCCCCTGTCCTGCAGCCAGCGCGAGCGTGAAACGCAAGGCATCGGCGCCGAACTCGTCGATCAGGACCAACGGATCGACAACATTGCCCTTGGTTTTCGACATTTTCTGACCCTTCTCGTCCAAAACCCGCGTATGGATGAACACGGTGCGGAAGGGCACTTTGCCTGTGAAATGCAACCCCATCATCATCATCCGGGCGACCCAGAAAAAGATGATGTCGAAGCCGGTTACGAGGACATTGGTGGGATAGAAGCGCGCTAGCTCCGCAGTCTTCTCGGGCCAGCCCAATGTCGAGAATGGCCACAGGGCGGACGAAAACCAGGTATCGAGTACGTCGGGATCGCGAGTCACCTTTGCGTCGCGCCCGCGTTTCGCGCGAATTTCAGCCAGCGCTTCTTCCTCGCTCTCCGCGACCAGGATGTTGCCGTCTTCGTCGTACCAGACAGGCAATTGATGGCCCCACCAGAGCTGGCGCGAAATGCACCACGGATGGATGTTTCGCATCCAGTTGAAATAAACATTCTCCCATTGCCCGGGCACGATACGTGTGCGCCCGTCTTCGACAGCCGCAATCGCTTTTTCCGCCAGCGGCCGCACATCGAAATACCATTGCTCGGTCAGGTACGGTTCCAGCACGACGGTTTTGGTTTTCTCGTCATGCGGCACCGCGTGAGTGATGGATTCGATGCGTTCGACCAGCTCCAGAGCCTCGAGATCCGCCAGCACAATTTTGCGCGCCTCGAAGCGGTCAAGTCCCCGATAGGCTTGCGGCACACTATCGTTCAGCGAGCCATTGCTGGCTAGAATGTTGATCAGTGGCAATGCGTGCCGGCGACCGACTTCGAAGTCGTTGAAATCATGGGCCGGCGTGATTTTCACCGCTCCCGTTCCCTTTTGCGGATCGGAATATGGGTCTGCGATTATCGGAATGAGCCGGTTGGCGAGAGGAAGGCGCACAAATCTCCCGATGAGTTCTCTGTAGCGCTCGTCGTCGGGATGAACGGCAACAGCCGCATCGCCCAGCATGGTCTCGGGGCGCGTCGTGGCCACCGTGATGAATTGACCCGGCCGATCTATGACGGGATATTTGAGATACCAGAGTTGTCCCTTGACCTCGATGTTCTCCACTTCCAGGTCCGAGACGGCCGTCTGCAGCCGCGGATCCCAGTTAACGAGGCGCTTGTCTTTGTAGATCAGCCCCTCGCGATAGAGCGCCACGAAGACCTTGATGACGGCGCGCGACAGGCCCTCGTCCATGGTAAATCGTTCGCGCGACCAGTCGCACGACGCACCTAGGCGGCGAAGCTGCTGCACGATGGCCCCGCCATATTCTTCCTTCCACTTCCAGACCGTTTCGAGAAATTTCTCGCGGCCCATCGCGATACGGCTCTGCTGATGATCGGCGAGGTCGCGTTCCACCACGAGCTGGGTGGAAATGCCGGCGTGATCGGTACCCGGCTGCCACAACACGTCTTTTCCACGCATCCGCTCGAAGCGGGCCAACGCATCCTGCAGCGTAGTGTTCAGCGCGTGGCCGATGTGAAGACGCCCGGTGACGTTGGGCGGCGGTATGACGATGGAAAATGGTTCCGCGCCGGGCCGGCCGCCGGCCGCAAAGGCGCCAGAATCTTCCCAGCGGGCGTAAATGCGCCGTTCAACCTCCTCGGGATTGAAGGTTTTCTCGATCATGAACAAAAGCCTCTTGCCCAAACGGCGGTCGTCTCTCAAACCGCGCGAAAGGCTCGTCGTCAAGAGGCCATCTCCGGGCAGTTTGTCTTGCCAGTCCCGGAGCGCCGATCTACTCCGGGCTCAACGCCGAACTCGGGATTTCGCGACGCGGGCAATCTCTTCGCGGACGGCTTCGTCAAGCATTGCGGGAAAGTGCTCGTCAAGCCATTGCGTGACCACAGGCTTCATGCGCTCCACGACGATGTCCTTATTCTGCTCGAGCCAGTTGTGAAGGACGGGATCGAAGGTCTCCCGAACGGCATGATCGAAGACGGCTTCCAGCATCCGACCATCGACTGGTGCCACAGAAGCGGGGGGACCAGGTGCCGGCTTCGGCTCCGACGCGGGTTCCAAATTCGTGAAAGCGTCATTCAGCGCCTTGCGCGTCTTCTCGGAAAATATTCCGTCATCAGACGGAGCAGCGGCTGGGGCAGCGTTTTGCATCGGCATCTCCTCGATCGGCAGGGCGTCCATATCGTGGACAGCCCGGTCGTGCTGCACAGACTGGGGTGTTGGCACATGGGGAGCGGGATCGGGTTGCGCAGGCGGAGCTGCTGCCTCGACAATGTTGGACACCGGCAGAGGAGCGGGAGACGGCTCATCCCGCGCTTCCTGCGTCAATTCGAGAACCTTCGTCTCCTGCAATTCATGGGCGGTCGCCGGCTGCGCCTCGGCCTGCGGTTGCGCCGATTCCGTTGAATCCTCGGAGATGATCTTACGGATGGAGGCGAGAATTTCCTCCATGGTTGGTTCTTGCTGGGGAATTGACTGACTCATTTTTTGCTCCGGCCCATGCCCGCACGCGGACTTTTAACCCTAAGACAGTTGCAGAAAGAAGGAAAGGCGAAGTTAAAGCGCGCTCAAACGGCAGTTGCTGCGATCCGCGGCATAGCGCTCTCCTGCTTCCTGGGAGGCTCCTTCAATCGCCGAGACCGAACCAGCGCGACGCGTTGTCGTCGTAATATCCGAGCGGATCGTAGAACTTCACCTTGAGCGCCAGGTCCTTTGCCGTCAGCAGGCCCATCTCGGCCAGCAATTGATAAGCGGCAACATAGGAATCGCGTTGCGAGGCGACGACCGCCACCTGGGCATTGAGCAGTTCCTGCTGCGCATTCAAGACATCCAGGATCGTCCGTGCCCCCACCTGTTGCTCCTGCCTGACGCCGTCATAGGCAACTTCGTTTGCGGACACTTGGGTCTTGTTCGATTTGATCGTCGCCTGCGCCGTCGTATAGGCCTGCCATGCGGTGCGAGCCGCATCCACGACCTGTCGCAGGGTGTCCGCGATTGCCAGCTGAGCCTGGCTGCGCAATTGTTTGGCCTGGCGCACCGAAGATTCTTCGGCCCCACCCTGGTAAATAGGTAGCGTCACCTGGCCCAGGACGGATGTGATGCGCTGCGTGCCGATCGAAAATCCAGAAAACGAGCCTTGCGCGTATTGGTATTGTCCGTTCACGGAAACCTGCGGCAACAGGGTCCCCAATGCGTCATCGACGGCGTAATCTGCCGCGCGCTCCTGCTCGCGCGCCTGAATCAGCAGCGGATTCTTGTCGGTAGCAATTTGAACCGCGCCGTCTTCGCTTGAGGGCATCCTCGGAAGCGCCGGTTGTGTTTCGAGAGTCTCAGCCGGGCGCCCGATCACATGTTCGAAGTTCGAGCGGCTCACGGCAAGTTGACCTTGCGCAGTCACGAAATCGGCCCTGGCGCCCTCAAGTCGAGCCTGACTTTGGGCGACGTCCGTCCGGGTAAGCTCTCCAACTTTGAACTGTTCCCGTGTTGCATCGAACTGCTTTTGCAGCACGGCGACGTTATTTTCTTTCAGCTTAACGGTCGCCTCGTCACGGACGACGTCCATGTAGGCCGAAACTCCCGCAAAGAGCACGGACTGCTCGGAATTGATCAGTTGCGCGCGGCCGGCTCGGACTGTCGCTTTGGCTTTGCCGACTTCGGCATAGGTTCGGCCGCCGCGAAAGATCGGCTCGGCGACAGTCACCTGGCCAGTTAAAGGATGGAGCGGGTACGTGCCTGGAATGCCCAAGCCGCCGTTTATGCCCTCATATCCATAAGATCCGCCGACGCTGATCTGGGGCCGCCAGTTGGCGTTGGCCTGAGCGACGTCTTCGTCGGTTGCGCGCTGGCCGGCGCGTTGAGCATCAAGGGAGGGATTGGTTTCGTAGGCGACGGCCAAGGCTTCACCAAGCGTAAATGTCTCGGCGTTTGCAACGCCGGACACAAAGTAGATTGCGGCGGCAAGTGCGGCCGCTCTCACACGACAATAGTTCACGTTCCGCTACCCCGCTCGACGCTATCCAGCCGATTCCAATGTGGGCGTCCTAGAAGACGAATCCAACGGGTTGCCGGAATCCCGCCAGAGCGGGCGCGGCTGCCTCGAATGTCGCCCGGTGCCCGATGCGTCCGTTTTCGTTCAAATAGACAGTCGCCCTGGCTCTGGTTTGAGTACCTACCGCTGCAACCAGTCTGCCTCCATGGGCAAGCTGGGCCAGGAGCGGCTGCGGCACGATCTCAATGCTACCGTTGACGAAGATCACGTTATAAGGAGCTTCTGCCTTGAATCCGCCGGCGAGCGAACCTTGAACTATCGCTATATTCGTCAGATTCAAACCCTGGATGATTTCGCTGGCGATACGCACAAGATCTGCGTCCTGCTCCAAACCGATCACGCGCTTCGCCAATTCCGATAACACCGCGGTCGAGTAACCGGTCGCGCAGCCGACATCCAGCACTTTGTCTCCCGCATAGATTCCGGCTGCATTCAGCGTCAAAGCGAATGTGCGAGGATCCATCAGATAGCGTCGGGCGACGACTTCGACCGCGGCCTCGGCATACGCGACGGAGCGTTTCAAGGCCGGCACAAACCGCTCGCGCTCCACCTTCCGCATAGCGGCCAGGATTCGCTCGTCGGTGACACCGCTGGCCAGAACCTGGCACGCGACCATGTTAAAGCGCTGCTCGGCGTAATCGGGCATGAAATGGCTCGGGAAAGAACGACGGCTTATACGTTGCCCCGATTCGCCTGACAACGTGAGTTGCGTTTTTGATTTACCGCCTGGGCGGCTTTTGCGGGGGATTCCTATCTGGTATAGCGGCGTGCAATTGGCCACGTGGCGGAGTGGTGACGCAGCGGTCTGCAAAACCGCGTACCCCGGTTCAATTCCGGGCGTGGCCTCCACTTTTTCTTCAAGATTGGACGACGGCGCCTATAGTTGAGCCCACTAACGACCTGGCGCTGTCTTATCCTGTGCCAGAATTCTAAACGGAAGCTAAATGTGGCGCGTGATGTTAAGGCATTGTTAACCTTCGCATGGCAGTTTGCGCCTCGTCTTCCCTTGAAGACACCCCACTATTACCCAACGACTTGGGCCGGGCTTAACGCCCGGCCCTTTTTCTTTCTTCGTGCCGGCCCTCGCCGCGCGGTACTTGGATATCCGAGAATCACCTGCGCTTTGCAGTAGCCAGACGCGAAGGGATGCGCTACAGACCCGGCCCTGTTCCCCGGTAGCTCAGTCGGTAGAGCAAGCGGCTGTTAACCGCTGGGTCGCTGGTTCGAGTCCGGCCCGGGGAGCCAATATCAAACGCGCAATGCGCGAAAACGTGATCGGCCGCCCCTCAGCAAACGCGCCGATCTAAAAGTCTGCTCAGCACAAGGCCGGCATAAGCGAGATCGCGGGGGAACGCTTCGCCGACGAGGTATCCCAATTCGTCCTCCCTGGGTTTCGTTACGCAATCGCGGTTGGCAAGCCGCGCATCTGCAAACCCGGGATGGCACATGATCAGGCAGCCCTCACCTGCGCCGCGGATCATCCGACGAAATAATTCGCGGTAAGGCGTCGTCTCCCGAAAAGTCCGCACGCCGCGAAAGCCGCGGTTGGTCGAGAGACCGTGGTTGAGGGCGAGCGCCTGCAATGGCCGCGCGCTCCACGAAAGAAACGCCGCCTCCACGGGAGAGGGACGCAGGCTCATCGCAAGCCCGACAGGCTCGCGGATCGACCGGACATAGGCGCCAATGCGATGAGCGGCGAGGGTCACGGCCTCGCGGATGCCCGGCAGAAGATGCACATGCTGATGGCCGTCGATGTAGTCAGGTTGGCGGCCCATGACCGACACAAAGCTGGCTAGTTGGAGCTCCAGCTCCGCCGCGATAGAAGCTACGTCAAGACGCCCCAGATACGCATCGCGCATGACCGAGCGGACGGGCTGATTGGCAGTCACGGTAAAGTGCAGACCGATATCCGCCTTCCCGAAATGGGGCTGAAGCAGAGGTCCGTCGGCCTCGAATTCAGGATAGATCGTCATGCAGCTCGTAGCCGACAAACGTTCCAATTCCAACAATTCCCGAATGCCCCGGCTCACCCCCGGAGAGAGGCCGTAGTCGTCCGCGCACAACACGACGCGATGTTTTGCCATTGCAACACGGTTCCGGATCGGCGGTGGAAGAAAGACTGCTGCGTGCGCGTTATGGTGGTGTCAATCCAAGGTTGACAATGACAGCTCGTACTCGCAAAACGAAAACCGCAACAGCGAAACAAGAGCGGACTCAAGCCGCCAACGGCGATGGTCCGGACGCGTCACACGCGAAATCGACGCTCTAGACCTCGATCGGGGGATTCGCCTGGTGACCCAAAACGAATAGCGCAATCGTTGAAACATTCGGCCGAGGTGAGCGGTCGCCGTAAGGCAGACCCGTTCTGCTCGGCCATGTCAATGTTGGTGTTTTTTGTCAATCGTGCCGGCAAAAACCTATCGGCGAGAAGGCAAAAGTTACATAAAGACCAATTAACGAGTTGAGAAAGCTGTTCGGCGCAAGCCGTGGCATCGTTAAGTGGCGCTTGAGTGGGGAAACCGCACCCAACAGAAGGCATTTTCCCCTCCCGGAGCAGAAAGGACTTTGCGTAGGCGGATCGTCGGGTATCAATGTTGCTGGCGCCAACTGACGGTCAAACAGCCAAGGACAAGGCGCGCTAACGGCCAGTCGCAATAAAAAGGGAGCTTCCGCCGCCAAATGCAGCTTTCTTCTCCCATGGTTTCGACCGACTGGCTGGCTGAGCATCTGGGCGCGCCGGACATCCGTGTGGCGGATGCGTCGTGGTATTTGCCTCAAGCCGAGCGAAAGGCGAAGGAGGAGTACGAAGCCGCGCACATTCCTGGCGCCGTCTTCTTCGATATTGACGACCTTTCGGATAAAACCAGCAACCTGCCCCACATGTTGCCGTCCGCCGCCAAGTTCGCTAGCCGCATGCGCAGACTAGGTTTGGGAGACGGCAATCTCATCGTCATCTATGACGGGGCCGGAATTTATTCCGCGCCGCGAGCCTGGTGGATGTTGTGCGTGATGGGACATAAGGAGGTGGTCGTCCTCGACGGCGGTTTTCCCAAATGGAAACGTGAGCTCAGGCCAATAGAGAACATGATTCCGCAGCCTTATCCTCGTCATTTTACGCCACGCGAGGACTTTTCGTTGGTGCGCGATTTCGCCCAGGTCATGGCGAACCTGACGACGAAGCGCGAGGTCGTCATCGATGCACGCAGCAGAAACCGATTTCTGGGGCAGGAGACCGAGCCAAGGCATGGAGTCCGGCCGGGCCACATTCCGGGAAGCAAAAGTCTTCCGTACGCGAAGCTGACAGAAAGCAGTGGTACGCTCAAGTCTCCCGAGAGACTTCTGGAGCTTTTCCGCGCGCACGAAATCGACCCTAACCATCCGGCCATCACCACCTGCGGCTCGGGAATCACGGCCGCCATCGCGGTACTGGCCCTGACGGTGGCCGGCGCCAAAGACGTATCGCTCTACGACGGCTCATGGTCGGAATGGGGAGCGCGCGCTGAGGCGCCGATCAGCGTCGAATGACGCCAAAAACTCAGATTCGGCGGATTTCGACCGTGGTCACGTTCCTGGAAATGAAATCGCGTCCGAATGCCATTCCGCCCCCGCGTCCCAAGGGCAAGGTCGCCCTGCTCCGCGCCGAGCACCCACCTGTTCATTTCTATCGCTACCTGTATGACGCGGTCGGGCGCCTTTACCAATGGGTGGATCGCAAAAAATTGAGCGATGCTCAGCTTGCGGAGATATTGGAAGACAAGGGTGTGGAAATCTATGTGCTGTATATCGAAGGTTGCCCCGCCGGATTTGCCGAACTCGACTTCCGGGAGGACGATATCGGTCAGTTGGCTTATTTTGGACTGGTACCGAATTACGTGGGTCGCAAACTAAGCTATTTTTTCCTTTACCACGCTACCACCAACGCCTGGACGAAACCGATTTCGAAACTGCGCGTCAATACCTGCACTCTCGACAACCCCCGCGCACTTCCGCTCTATCAGCGGCTGGGATTTGTTCCTTACAGCCGGGAAGATCGCTACATCGAAATCCCGGCGGGACTGATTTGATTTGCCGTTCTATTCGCATCGGGATGCCCAAGGCTCCCACTTTCCGCGTTCGGCCTTGCCAAAGTTGCATTGTTGCCGTCAGGCTGGCGAATTAACTGTCCAGAGTCGTACAACAAACCAATTGTCGGGGGATGAGCGTGACGGAAATGGCGGAACAATCAGAGAAGCAGCTTTTCGGACATCCGCGGGGGCTGACCTTTCTGTTCACGACGGAAATGTGGGAGCGCTTTTCCTACTACGGGATGCGGGCAATCCTCGTCCTGTACCTGACGAACTTTCTCCTCCTCCATCCCCATGTCGACAATGTCGTTGGCTATCACACGATCAAAAGTATTTTCGACGCTGTCTTCAACGGCGGACGCCCGCTCGCCGTGCAGCCTCTGTCATCGGTCATCTACGGCAACTACACGGCCTTCGTGTACCTGACGCCATTCTTTGGCGGGTTGATTGCGGATCGATGGCTGGGTCAACGCCACAGCGTGATCGTCGGCGGCATAATCATGACGGTTGCAGAATTCACGCTTATGGTACCACAATTCCTCTTCATTGGCTTGTTTCTGCTTATCATCGGGAACGGCTTCTTCAAACCGAATATCTCGACCCAAGTTGGCAATCTGTATCGGGCCGGCGACACGCGCATCGACCGCGCCTACTCCATCTTTTATGTCGGCATCAATGTCGGAGCGTTCTTTTCCCCGCTTATCTGCGGAACACTTGGAGAGAATATCGGCTACCAGTGGGGCTTCTTTGCCGCCGGTCTCGGAATGGCGATCGGACAGGTCATCTATCTATTCGCCCTTCGAACGCTGCCGCCTGACCGCATTGCACGAGAGAAGACGTCCGGCAAAGAAAAAAAACCTCTCACCTCGCGAGACTGGAAGGCAGTCATCGCCCTCATTCTCCTGTGCATTCCGACGAGCCTGTTCTGGGCCGTCTATGAGCAACAGGGCAACACGATCAATCTCTGGGCACAGAACTTCACGAACCGCCATCTTATTCCCGGCGTTCTGGACTGGCAAATTCCCGTCACTTGGTTTCAGGCGTTCAATCCATTCATGATCTTTGCGTTTACGCCGCTCGTCGTCGGGTTGTGGGCCAGACAATCCCGTCGCGGCAGGGAGCCGGCCACGGTCACGAAAATGGCCTTGGGGAATTTCTTCCTTGCGCTCTCTTATCTCATCATGGCAGCTGCGGCGTACACAACGGGCACGGGGCAAGCGAGTTGGCTCTGGTTGCTCGTGTTCTTTGCCGTTATCACCACCGGTGAACTCTATCTGTCGCCGATCGGACTCGCACTGGTAGCACGCGTTGCGCCCGCGCAAATACTCTCTGCGATGATGGGGCTTTGGTTCATCACCAGCTTCTTCGGCAACCAGCTTCAGGGCTATATCGGCAGCTACTTCAGCCAGATGGATAAGGTTCATTTCTTTCTTTTGTGTTCCGCAATCGGGGGCGTCGCCGCAGTCATAACGTGGCTCTTCGAGCGGCCGCTTCGTTCGATACTCCAGTCTGCGCCGGCACCCACAGTCATCACTGCCGAGCCGCAGGCAGACCCGCATATCGAGCCGCAGCCGGGCAGATAGGGCTAGCCGTCGATGTCTGGCTATCTCAAGCATGAGACGCTTGCCGTTCAGGCAGGGCGGATGAGCGAAGAGCATTTTGGCGCGGTCAATACGCCGGTTTATCGCGCCTCCACCATGCTTTGCCGGGATCTATCGACTCTGGAAGCAGGTCACGCGCCGTATGTCTATGGGCGCCTCGGAACGCCTTCGTCGCGAAGCCTACAGGAAGCAATCATGGCTCTCGAACAAGGAGCGGCTACGGTTGTCTGTCCATCGGGTTTGAATGCGATTGCGACCGCCATTATGGCTGTCTGCGGCGCAGGCGATCATTTTCTTGTCGTCGATAGCTGCTACGGACCGACGCGCAACTTCTGCGACAAAGCACTGAAACGCGCGGGTGTCGAGACGACCTATTACGATCCGCTGACCGGAACCGACATAGAAAGGCTTATTCGACCCAACACCAAAGCGGTTTACTGCGAAAGCCCCGGGTCGTTGACCTTCGAAATGCAGGATATTCCTGCAATCGCGGCCGTCGCGCACGCTCACGGCGCAAGCGTACTGCTCGACAACACCTGGGCGACCCCCGTTCTATTTCATGCTTTCGCACATGGTGTGGATATTTCCATTCAATCCATTACTAAATACATTGGCGGTCATTCCGATCTCGTAATGGGGTGCGCGACCGCAAATGCAGCACACAAAGATCGCCTTGAGGAAGTGCATTTTCTGACCGGCGCTTGTGCGGGCGCCGACGACTGCTTTCTTGCGCTGCGCGGCCTGCGCACGTTGTCTGTTCGTCTGAGGCGACACGAAAAAACAGCGCTGGAGCTTTCGCGCTGGCTCAACACCCGGCCGGAAGTAGAACGCATCCTCCATCCCGCGCTCGAAGACGATCCGGGACATGCAATCTGGCGGCGGGACTTCAACGGATCAAGCGGACTGTTCGGCGTGGTCCTCAAACCGATCCCCCATGCGGCGCTGGCCGCGTTCATCGATGGACTTTCGCATTTTGGACTCGGTTATTCGTGGGGCGGCTTCGAAAGCCTGATTGTTCCCGCACACATTGTCCGTACTGCCCAACCATTCGCGGCCGAAGGCCCTCTCGTGCGCATTCATGCCGGGCTGGAGGATGCTGACGACCTCATTGCGGACCTCGAGGTTGGGTTCGGACGGATGAATGAGGCGCAATGAGCGAAAGGCTTTCGCTGGAGAAGTTCCTCTCGCAGGTCGCATTCAACGCCGATGGACTTGTTCCGGTTATCGCGCAGGATCGCCACTCCGGTGCCGTCCTCATGCATGCCTGGATGAATCGCGATGCGTTGGAAACCACGATGAAAACCGGCAATGTCACCTATTGGTCTCGCGCACGCCGTGAACTATGGCACAAGGGTGCAACGTCGGGTCACACGCAGCGGCTCATCGAGACATGGATCGATTGTGACGGCGATACACTTTTGATTGAGGTTGAGCAGAGTGGCCCCGCATGCCACACCGGCGCGCCCACCTGTTTCTTCCGGCGGGTCGCGCTTACCGAAGCATCGTCTTCAGGTAAGGATTGAGAAACTTGCCTGCCGGATCGAGCCTTCGTCTCAAGGCGAGGAATCGGTCGAATTCGGGATAGAGCTTGCGCAATTGCTCGGCCGTGCGCGAATGGCGCTTACCCCAGTGCGGTCGACCTTGATACTCGCGAAAAACGACTTCGCAGGCGTCGAACAATTTTGTAGGATCGACCTTGTAATATTGATGTACGGCGATCGTAGCGCTTTCGCGCCGGTAGAAAGGGCTCAGCCACGCGTCATCGGCGGCAACGCTGCGGAACTCAATGGGAAAACCGGTGTTGATCCGTTTTTTGCGGACCGTCTCCGCGATCTCCCGCACGCAATCCGCGCCACGAGCGTAAGGAACCGCATATTCCATCTCGTTAAAGCGGATGGGACGCGGGCTGGGAAATATTTCGTGACTCCATCGTACGTGCCCGTGACCCGGCATCAACTGCGAAAAAAGCCGATGCGCAGGCCGCAGCAATATCGGCATATAGGGCAGAGCGCGATTGATGGCCGCAAAGGAACGCGAGTCCGAACCAACCCGTTCGCCACGCGCGTACATCTCTTGTGCCGAACGAGCCGGTGGCGCCTTTTCGTCCGTCTCGTTGAGGGTCTTGCAGACCGCAACTTCGGCATAAGGGAACCAGAAAAATTCAAAATGTCGATTGTTTGAAACCAACCCGTCCAGCTTGGTAAACAGCTCTCCGGAAGAAAGCAAAAAATTCTGCTCCAAAAGACGATAGGGCGGTCGCACGTACATCGTGATTTGGGTCATAACGCCCAGGACACCCATGGCAACGCGGCCGGCGGCATAAACCTCGCTATTTTCGATTGCCGAACAGCCAAGCACGTCGCCATCCGCGAGAATAATGCGAAAAGCTGCGACTTCGGCTGAAATACTACGAAGCGTTCGTCCGGTTCCGTGCGTGCCAGTGGCGACCACGCCTGCGATTGTCTGCCGGTCAATGTCCCCCATGTTGTGGAGGGCAGCACCCTTTGTGAACAGGGCGGGGCCAACTTCCCAGAGCGGTGTCGCGCCGAACAGCGTCGCCGTAGAGGCTACCGTGTCGATATTCCCGATCCCCTTGAACGCCGCCATGTCCACGAGAGTGTCGTTGGTCGCGCAGAGTGGCGTGAAGGAATGGCCTGTTCCCGGAGCGCGAACCGTTCCTTGGGCGGCGCGAACTGCCGCGGCCAGTTCGACTTCGTCTTTGGGCGCAATGATCTGCCGCGGCTTGCAAACGACGCTGCCCGACCAGTTCGACCATTTTCCGTCGATGATCTTCAAAACGACCTGGCCCGTCCTGGGTTGCCCGATGAACTCAGGCGCGGGTGTGGACAGCGCGGAGTGGCGAGATCAACCTTGACGGACAAGAAAACGGGAGTGGGAGCCCGCCGCGGCAGGTTCAAGACCGCGGATACCGTCTCCCAACCTTGCGAGCCAAGCGCGTTCATACTTGGCGGGAACTCAAATTCGAAGGGCTAAAGGAAGAATATTCGGTATGTGAAATTGGCCCCTGGAACTGCCGCAGCATCGCGGAGACATATCCGACGTCATAAGCCTCGCCCTCAATCTCAAATGCGCCAGGCAGCCCGCTCCATGGTAAGTTTGGGTGTACGTGATGCACACGATGCAGATTAAAGTTGAGGATGCCGACCCCAAATGGAAATTTAAGA
>Ga0208849_1000439_pt1 | contig 39170 bp, 53 predicted proteins | sample NGESurdeep072012_10_FD_184470 | JGI IMG/M metagenome (GOLD analysis project Ga0208849, IMG submission 184470) | Arctic peat soil microbial communities from Barrow, Alaska - NGEE Surface sample 53-3 deep-072012 (SPAdes) | ecosystem: Environmental > Terrestrial > Soil > Wetlands > Peat ... | reverse complement strand
AGCCGCGAGCCGTGGGGCGGCTGGGCGACGCTTAAGGATTCCGAAGGAAACGAGCACGGACTGCACTCTCCGGTGACAGCCGGCGCAAGCAACAACTAAGGGCGGAGCGCTTCGCCACTCGGTGCGTCCGTGATACGGACGCTGCTGTTCGATTTCGATCACACGCTGGGCGTTGACGGCAGATTGGAAGAACGCGTCTTGCGCGGTCTCGCCATACGCTACTGCGAGCGCGTGCCAAGCGACGCGGAGATCGCGCAGTCGCTTAGCGAATTTCGCGCGGGCCGGACGCCGCTCGACACGATGGTTGAAGACGCGGTGTCCACGTGGGGCGGACACGGAGCCCCGGTCATCGCGCAGGAGTATCGCGCTGTGGCAATCGCACTGGTGGCAGGCAGCGTTGAACCGATGCCGGGAGCCCACGAACTTTTCGAGCTTCTAGCGTCCCGCGGCGTGCAACACGCGATCTTCTCGAATGGCTGGAGCGAATTGCAGGCTGCCAAGGCGGCGGCCATCGGCTACCCCGGACGGGTGATCACGTCGGAGGAAGTCGGAGCCTGGAAGCCCGAGGGGGTCGCCTTTCTTCGTGCTGCCACCCTAGCCGGCTTCGACCCTCCAAGCACGCTCTACGTGGGCGATTCCCCGGTTACGGACGTGGTTGGGTCAAAGGGAGCGGGGATGCAGGCGGCCTGGGCGGATCTAGAGGGGCACACCTATCCGAGCGGCGTCGTCGCGCCGGACTACGTGGTCAAATGGCTGCCCGAGGTCGTGGGCCTGGTGGGGCGAACGTAGTAGATAGGCTTTTTTAAGGTAGGGCTTGGTGCCAAGAATCCAGGCCGACCGTAAAGGTCGGCCCCACAGATCTGGTCGGCCCCACAGATCTGGTCGCAGAACAGCCCCATAGAGCTTGACGTCCCGCGCCGCTGTTTGGTAGAATACGAAGGTTCGGCTGGTGCCGTCAGGCGCCAGCGGGTTAATACGCGCCGCCCGGGCCTTTCCAAGGCAGATCGAGTGGCGACGAAAATCCCAGGAGGCCTTCCCCACATCAACCCGTGAGGCGGGATTCCCCCGGGAGAGGCAGCGGCCGGCCGCCGGTGTCTCGTTTATTTTGTTCGACGTGTGTCCGACGAGGTCTCCTAGTTGCCGACAATCAGCCAACTCGTGCGCAAGGGCCGCGAAAAGCTCAAGAAAAAGTCGAAGTCGCCTGCGTTTCATGTCGCCCTGACCGGCGCGAAGCCTGGCCACCCAGACCTGCCGCAACGCACGAAGAACATCAAACAAGGCAATCCGCTCCGGCGCGGAGTCTGCACGCAAGTCAAGACGATCACGCCGAAAAAGCCGAACTCGGCGCTGCGCAAAGTGGCGCGTGTGCGGCTCACAAACGGAATCGAAGTGACGGCGTACATCCCCGGCATCGGCCACAATTTACAAGAGCACTCCGTCGTGCTTATCCGCGGCGGCCGGGTGAAAGATCTGCCCGGTATCCGCTACCACATCATCCGCGGAACATTGGACACGCAAGGCGTGCAGAACCGAAAGCAAAGCCGTTCGAAATACGGCGCGAAACGACCAAAAGCGTAAGCGTAAAGGAAGATATGCCGCGAAAAGGACCAGTCCCCAAGCGTCAAGTGCTGCCGGATCCGCGATTCAATTCGCGAACCGTCGCGCGGTTCATCAATAAGATCATGCTTGCGGGCAAGAAGAGCGTCGCCGAGCGCATCACCTATGGTGCGATGACCATCGTCGGGGAGAAAACGGGCAAAGACCCGATGGACGTCTTCACCCAGGCGATGAACAACGCGATGCCGCTCGTGGAAGTCCGGCCGCGCCGCGTCGGCGGCGCAACATATCAAGTGCCGATGGAAGTACGGCCGGATCGCCGGCAGGCAATGGGCATGCGCTGGCTCATCGGATTCGCGCGCAAGCGGCCAGGAAAGACCATGGAAGACCGCCTCGCTGCGGAACTTCTCGATGCGGCGAACAATCAGGGCGCATCGGTCAAAAAGCGCGAGGACACCCACCGTATGGCCGAAGCCAATAAGGCCTTCGCGCACTATCGGTGGTAATCGACGAAATCGGTCGGACCAACCCGACCGCACCGGAACGGGGAAAACGTTGGGCTTTGTCTAGACAGTACAGTATCGCCAACACGCGCAACATCGGTATCGCTGCCCACATCGACGCGGGCAAAACGACGACGACCGAGCGTATTCTCTATTACACCGGCCGGACGCACAAGCTCGGCGAGGTCCACGAAGGCGCAGCCACGATGGACTGGATGGAGCAAGAGCAGGAGCGCGGGATCACCATCACGTCGGCGGCCACCACGTGCATTTGGCGCAACACGCGCATCAACATTATTGATACGCCCGGCCACGTGGACTTCACCGTCGAAGTCGAGCGCTCCATGCGCGTGCTCGACGGCCTCGTGGCGCTCTTCGACTCCGTCGCGGCCGTCCAGCCCCAAAGCGAGACCGTTTGGCGCCAGGCCAACAAATACAAAGTGCCGCGCATCATCTTCATCAACAAGATGGACCGCACGGGCGCCGACTTCTATAACGCGGTCTATAAAATACGCGAGCGCCTGGGCGCGCGCGCCATGCCGGTGCAGTTGCCGGTCGGCCAGGAAGACCAGTACCGCGGTTTCGTCGACCTGCTCACCGAGAAGGCGACCATCTACACCGACGACCTCGGCAAGGACACCGAGGAGATCGACGTTCCCGACGACTTGAAGGACCTCGTGCGCAAGTGGCGCGCCGAGCTCATCGAGGCGGTGGCGGAAACCGACGAACACCTCACCGAGAAATATATCAACGGCAAGGAGATCAGCGCCGACGAGATCCGCAAGGCGCTTCGGACCGCCACCATCGCGGCAAAAGTGCTGCCGGTGCTCTGCGGGTCTGCGTTCAAGAACAAAGGCGTGCAGCCGCTGCTCGACGCGATCGTCGACTATCTGCCTTCGCCCGTCGATCTTCCCGAAGTGATGGGCGTCGATCCGGACGATCCGGAGAAGCTGCTCGGGCGCAAGGCCACCGACGAGGAAGCGTTCTCGGCGCTCGCGTTCAAGATCGCCACGGATCCATTTGTCGGCAAGCTCACGTTTTTCCGTACCTATTCGGGCACGTTGAAATCCGGCTCGTACGTGTACAACTCCACCAAGGGCCAGCGCGAGCGGATCGGCCGCATCCTGCGCATGCACGCCAATCACCGCGAGGACGTCGAAGGCGTTGAGGCCGGCGATATCGCGGCCGCGGTCGGCTTGAAGAACACGACCACCGGCGATACGCTGTGCGACGAGAAGAATCCGATTGTGCTCGAGAACATCAAGTTCCCTGACCCGGTCATCAGCCAGGCCATCGAGCCGAAGACGAAGGCCGATCAAGAGCGGCTCGGCCAGAGCTTGCAGAAGCTGGCAGAAGAAGATCCCACGTTCCGCATGTTCACCGACGAAGAGACCGGCCAGACCATCATCTCCGGCATGGGCGAGCTGCATCTCGAGATCATCGTCGACCGTCTGCTGCGCGAGTTCCGGGTGGGCGCCAACGTCGGCAAGCCGCAGGTCGCCTACAAAGAAGCGGTCACGAAGAAGGTCGAGAAGCACGGCCGTTACGTCCGCCAGACCGGCGGCAAAGGCCAGTTCGGCGATTGCTGGATCCGCGTGGAGCCGCTGCCTCCTGGCTCCGGCGTGGTCTTCGAGAACAAAGTGACCGGCGGCGCGATTCCAAGAGAGTTCATCGGCGCGGTGGAGTCGGGCATCCGCGAGGCGGCGCTCGCAGGCGTGCTCGCCGGATACCCGGTGCTGGACTTCAAAGCATCGGTGTTCGACGGTTCGTATCACGAGGTCGACTCAAACGAAATGGCCTTCAAGATCGCGGCCTCGATGGCGTTCAAAGAAGCAAACCGGGCTGCGGGTCCCATCATCAAGGAGCCGATCATGGCCGTCGAGGTCGTCACGCCGGATCAGTTCTTGGGTGACGTGATCGGCGATCTAAATGCGCGACGGGGCCACGTGCTGCACATGGAACCCGAATCGCAGGGCGCGCAAAAAGTCAACGCGACGGTGCCGCTCTCGGAGATGTTCGGCTACGCGACTGACCTGCGCAGCCGCTCGCAAGGGCGCGCGAACTACACGATGGAGTTCGCCCACTACGCACAAGTACCCAAGAGCATCGAAGAAGAGATCATCGCGAAGAACACCGGTAAATAGTTTCAATAGCGTACACAACGCCGGGCGCAACCCGGTAACGGAGAAGAAATGGCCAAGCAGAAATTCGAGCGTTCGAAGCCTCACGTGAACATCGGGACGATTGGTCACGTGGACCACGGCAAGACAACGCTGACGGCGGCGATCACCAAGGTGTTGGCCGCGTCGGGGACTGGGACCAAGGCGCTGATCGTCGATCAGATCGACAACGCGCCTGAGGAGAAAGAGCGCGGGATCACGATCTCGCTGTACCACGCGGAGTACGAGACCAAAGCTCGTCACTACAGCCACGTGGACGCGCCCGGTCACGCCGACTACATCAAGAACATGATCACCGGGGCTGCGCAGATGGACGGCGCGATCCTGGTGGTGAGCGCTGCCGACGGCCCGATGCCGCAGACGCGCGAGCACATCTTGCTGGCCGGCCAAATCGGCGTGCCGCACTTGGTGGTGTTCCTCAACAAGACCGACATGGTGGACGATCCCGAGCTGACCGACCTGGTGGAACTTGAAGTGCGCGAACTGCTGACCAAGTACAAGTTCCCCGGCGAGGAAGTCCCGGTCATCCGCGGCTCTGCGTTAAAGGCCTTGGAAGAGACGACCCCCGGTGAGTGGAGCGCCAAGATCCAAGAGTTGATGGATGCGGTGGACAAATACGTGCCCATCCCGGAGCGCGACGTGGACAAGCCGTACCTGATGCCGGTGGAAGACGTGTTCACGATCACCGGCCGCGGCACGGTGGCCACGGGCCGCATCGAGCGCGGCAAGGTGAAGGTGGGCGACGAGATCGAGATCGTGGGTCTGATGGAGAAGCCTCGCAAGACGGTGGTGACCGGGATCGAGATGTTCCGCAAGCTGCTGGATGAGGGCGTCGCGGGCGACAACGTCGGGGTGCTGTTGCGCGGGATCGAGCGGACCGACATCGAGCGCGGTCAAGTGCTGGCCAAACCTGGCAGCATCAAGCCGCACAAGAAGTTCGAAGCCGAAGTGTACATCTTGAGCAAGGACGAGGGCGGCCGTCACACGCCGTTTTTCTCGAACTACCGTCCGCAGTTCTACTTCCGCACGACCGACGTGACGGGGAGCATCACGCTGCCCGAAGGCGTGGAGATGGTGATGCCGGGCGACAACGTGCGCATGACGGTGGAGCTGATCACGCCGATCGCGTGCGAAGAAGGCCTGCGCTTTGCCATCCGCGAGGGCGGCCGCACGGTGGGCGCCGGCGTCGTCACTAAGGTGATCGAATAGCATGAGCAAACAGAAGATCCGCATCCGGCTGCGCGCCTACGACCACAAGGTGCTCGACCAATCGGCCGAGCGCATCGTGGAGACGGTGAAGCGCACCGGAGCGTTCGTCAGCGGCCCCGTGCCGTTGCCCACCGAGATCCACCGCGCGTGCGTCAACCGTTCGCCGCACGTTGACAAGAAGAGCCGCGAGCACTTCGAGATCCGCACGCACAAACGCTTGATCGACATCCTGCAGGCATCGGCCAAGACCATGGACGCGCTGATGCACCTCGACCTTCCCGCGGGCGTCGACATCGAGCTGAAAGCCTAAGAGAACAATGAAGAACATCATCGGCCGCAAAGTCGGCATGACCAACGTCTTCACGCCTGAAGGGCTGTACGTCCCCGTGACCGTCATCCAAGCCGGCGCTAATTCGGTGATCGAGCGCAAGACCAAGGAAAAACACGGATACGAAGCGCTCGTGCTCGCCTTTGAAGACGCGAAACTCAAACAGCTCACCAAGCCGATGCGCGGCCGCTTTGAAAAACTGGGTGCAGCGCCGAAGACAATCGTGCGCGAGTTCCGCCGCGGCATCGACGGCGTCAACGCCGGCGACACGGCGACCGTCGAAGGCTTTGTGCCCGGCGATCGCGTCGACGTCATCGGCACGAGCAAAGGCAAAGGGTTCACCGGCATCATCAAACGCTGGAACGGCGTCGGCGGCGGTGCGACTCACGGCTCGATGATCCACCGTCAACCAGGATCGAACGGCGACACCAACGCCGCGAAGACGGTGAAGGGCAGCCGGCGTCCAGGGCAGTTCGGCAACGATCGCGTCACCATGCTCAACGTCGAAGTCGTGCAAGCCGATGCGACGAACAATCTGCTGCTGGTCAAGGGCGCCGTGCCCGGCGGCCGCAACGGCGTCGTGTTGGTCCGCTCTTCCGTGAAGGTGAGAGCGAAGGCATAGCATGGACATCACACTGCTCGACAAGTCCGGGAAAAAAGTCGGCACGGTAGCCGCCGCGCCGGCGTTTGCGGTCACCCCGAACAGCGCGCTCCTGCATCAAGCGGTCGTGCGCAACCTGGCAAACCGCCGCGCCGGCACTGCAGACACGAAGACGCGCGACGAAGTGCGCGGCGGCGGCCGCAAGCCGTGGCGCCAAAAGGGAACCGGCCGCGCGCGCCAGGGCAGCATCCGTTCGCCGCAGTGGCGCAAGGGCGGCGTGGTGTTCGGTCCTCACCCGCGTTCGTTCGCGCGCGACATGAACAAGAAGCAGCGCCGGATCGCGCTGGCGCAAGCCATTGCCGAATGCTGCTCCTTGAATTCGCTCTCGCTCATGGACGCCGCCGGTTTTGCGCCGGCGAAGACCAAGGAGATGCTCGCAATGCTTTGGCCCGAGGGCAGCGTTCGCCAGCGCACGCTCTTCGTCATCAACCGCGGATCGGATGAGGGCGCAGCGGCTATCGCGCAGGCCGGGCGCAACTTGGCCAACTTGACCATCGCGGGCCACGATGAGATCTCGGTCCACGCGCTGCTCGCGCACGAACGGATCGTCATGACGAAGAGCGCGTACGACGCGCTTGCAGAGGTGTGTGGTGCCTGAAGCAAGACATGTCGTGATCCGGCCGGTGGTCACGGAGAAATCCGTCGTCCAAACGGCTGCATCGCAGTACACATTCCAGGTGAGTTCCGAGGCCACCAAACACCACATCAGAACGGCGATCGAAGGATTGTTCAAGGTCAAGGTGCTGCGCGTCAACACCGTGAGCGTGCACGGCAAGCGCAAGCGCGACATGCGCAAGCGCACCGCACGCCCCACCGTGCAGCGTCCGGACTGGAAAAAAGCGGTCGTCACGTTGCGCGAGGGCGACAAGATCGAACTCGGCGGCGTCAACTACTTCGAGTCGTAGGGACAAGACGAAAAGACGATGGCAGTAAAGAAATTCAAGCCGACATCGCCCGGACGGCGCTTCATGGCGGTCCCCTCGTTCGAGGAGATCACGAAGAAAAGTCCGGAAGAGTCGCTGCTCGAACCGAAAAACAGGACCGCGGGCCGCAACTTCAACGGCCACATCACCGTGCGCCACCGCGGCGGCGGGCATAAGGTCATGTACCGGCGCATCGATTTCAAGCGCAGTAAAGACGGCGTGCCGGCTAAGGTCGCTTCCATCGAGTACGATCCGAACCGTTCGGCGCGCATCGCGCTGCTGCACTACCGCGACGGCGTGAAGACCTACATCGTGGCGCCGCTCGGCATCAAGGTCGGCGACATGCTCGAGTCGGGGCCGGGCGCCGACATCAAGACCGGCAACGCATTGCCGCTCACGAACATCCCAGTCGGCACGGTCATACACAATATCGAGATGTCGCCGGGTCAAGGCGGCAAGCTTGTGCGCACCGCCGGCGGCTCGGCGCAGCTCATGGCCAAGGAAGGCGAATACGCGCAGGTGCGCATGCCGTCGGGCGAAGTGCGCAAGATCGCGGTGGTGTGCCGCGCGACCATCGGCCAGATCGGCAACATCGAGCACGAAAACCAAGTCATCGGCAAAGCCGGCCGGTCGCGCTGGCTCGGCAATCGGCCGTCAGTGCGTGGCATCGCGATGAACCCGGTGGATCACCCGCACGGCGGCGGCGAGGCGCGTTCCACGGCGGGCCGTCCTCCCACCACACCGTGGGGCGAGATGACGATGGGGAAAAAGACGCGACGGAACAAGCGTACCGACAAATTCATCGTGAAGCGGCGGAGCAAATAAATAGATGACACGGTCTGCGAAAAAAGGCGCCTTCATCGCCGAGCATCTGCTCGAGAAGATCGAGCGCATGAACTCGACCCGCGAGAAGCGCGTGATCAAAACCTGGTCGCGTGCGTCCACGGTAGTCCCGGCCATGGTCGGACACACGATCGCGGTGTACGACGGGCGCAAGCACATTCCGGTCTACGTCCAGGAGAACATGGTTGGCCACAAACTTGGGGAGTTCGCTCCCACGCGCATCTTTCGCGGCCATGGCAGCGGCGGCGACAAGGCGGCCGTGAAATAATATGCAAGCCAGAGCAACCGCAAAATTTCTACGCGTGCCGCCCCGCAAGGCCCGGCGCGTCGTCGACGTCATCAGAGGCCAACGCGTGGACCGCGCGTTGACGCTGCTCGCTTTCACGCCGCTTGCGGCCGCGAAAGCCATCGAGAAGATCGTGCGCGCCGCCGCGGCCAACGCCGAGAACAATTTCTCGATGCGGCCGGAGGGGCTGGTCATCGCCAAGGCCACCGTCGACGGCGGCCCGTCGTTCAAGCGCGTCGAAGCGCGCGCCCGCGGTCAAGCCGGACTCAAGAGGAAGAGAATGTCACATGTGACCATCATCGTGTCCGACGGAGAGGCGAACTGACATGGGTCAGAAGATCCATCCCGTCGGCATGCGCCTCGGCATCACGCGAACGTGGGATTCGCGCTGGTTCGAGAACAAACAGTATGCGAACTGGCTGAACGAGGACCGCGTCATGCGCGATCTGATCGAGGGCATGTCGCGCTCTGCCGCCGTCTCCAAAGTCGAGATCGAGCGTCGTGCGAACACGGTGCGCGTCATCGTCCACACGGGCAAGCCGGGCATCATCATCGGCAAGCGCGGCGCGGGCATCGACGACCTGAAGAAAAAGCTCGAGAAGATCGCGGCCGGCAAGCAGGTTCAGGTCAACGTCGTCGAGATCAAACATCCCGAGATGGACGCGAAACTGGTCGCCAACAACATCGTCGATCAGTTGGAGAAGCGCATTGCGTTCCGGCGCGCCATGCGCCAGGCGCTGCAGCGCACCACCAAGGCGGGCGCGCGCGGCATCAAGGTGCAATGCGGCGGCCGGCTGGGCGGCGCGGAGATCGCGCGCGTCGAGCGCACGTTTGAAGGCAAAGTGCCGCTGCACACGCTGCGCGCCGACATCGACTACGCGCATTCGGAAGCGTACACGACATTCGGACGCATTGGCGTCAAGGTTTGGATCTACAAAGGCGAGGTGCTGCCCGACGGCCGTCCGAAACCCGACGCGCGCGACACGCGGCCGGTCCGGAGAGTGCGACCCGTTCGCGCGGCTCGTCCCCTCGGCGCCCCCGCCCCGGCACTGGGCGCGCCTGCACCCGCTCCTGTGGGGACTGCGGTTGCAGCTGCCCCGATCACTCCAGTGGCACCGACCGCATCTGCTGCCCCAACCACTCCTGTGGCCTCAACAACCCCTGTGGCGCCGGCCGCACCTGCGGCCCCAACCACTCCTGTGGGGCCGACCCCTGTGGTCGGCCAACCCGAGCCGGCAGCTCCCACAACCTCACCCGAGGCCCCAGCCACAACGCCGGTTCCCAGTGAACCCGAGTCGACCGGCGTGCCATCAGCCGCCGCCGAGCAGAAGCTCGTTGATTCTCCCGACGTCGACCATGCGGCCGGCACGTCCGAGCCGCAAACTCCCGAACCTGAAATAACGGAAGGCACGTAACCGATGTTGATGCCCAAGCGCGTCAAGCACCGCAAAGTGCAACGCGGACGGATGAAGGGTCAAGCCCAGAGCGGCAACTCGCTGACCTTCGGCGAGTTCGGTCTGCAATCGCTTGAGCCGTGCTGGATCACAAACCGGCAGATAGAAGCCGCTCGTATCGCGATGACCCGCCACATCAAACGCGGCGGCAAGGTTTGGATCACGATATTCCCCGACAAATCGTTCACGAAGAAACCCGCCGAGACTCGTCAGGGTTCCGGCAAGGGTCAGCCCGAGGGTTGGGTTGCGGTCGTGCGGCCGGGGCGCGTTATGTTCGAACTGTCCGGCGTGGACGAGCTGGTGGCAAGACAAGCATTGCGCTTGGCGGCATTCAAATTGCCGATCCGCACCAAAGTATTGACGCGTGAAGGGGCGGGTGACGGTCTTGAAATCTAACGAATTGCACAGTTGGCGCGAATTGACCGACGGCGAATTGGCCGAGAAACTCGCCGCCACCAAAGAAGAGCTGTTCAACTTGCGCTTCCAATTGGTGACCGGACATCTCGAGAACCACACGATGGTGGAGAAGCTGCGCCGGGACATCGCGCGCGTCCACACCATTCTCGCCGAACGGAAACTTGCAGGATGATGGAACAAAGCGAAACGACGGCTGCCGCGCGCTCGCAACGGCGAACTAAGGTCGGTCGCGTTGCGAGCAATAAGATGACGAAGACGATCGTCGTGGTCACGGACACGCCCATGCCGCATCCGGCGTATGGCAAGATCCTGCACCGCTCCGCGCGCTTTCTCGCACACGACGAGAAGGGTGAAGCGGCCGTGGGCGACACCGTCAAAATCATGGAGACGCGGCCGATGAGCGCGCGCAAGCGCTGGCGGCTGATCGAGATCGTGGAGAAGGCCAAGTGATCCAGGCACAAACGCGGCTAAAGGTCGCAGACAATTCGGGCGCGCGCGAATTGATGGTATTCCACGTGTCGGGCGGTTCACGCCATCCGTACGCGTACGTCGGCGATATAGTCGTCGCGTCGGTCAAGAGCGCCATCCCGGGCGCCGCCGTCAAGAAAGGCAACGTCGTCAAAGCCGTAATCGTCCGTCAGAAGAAGAAGATGCGCCGGCCCGACGGCTCGTTCATAAAGTTCGACGAAAATGCGGCCGTGCTCATCAACGACCAGATGAATCCGCGCGGTACGCGCATCTTCGGTCCAGTCGCGCGCGAGCTGCGCGACCGCGACTTCATGAAGATCGTCTCGCTTGCCCCGGAGGTCCTGTAGATGTCGAAACTCAGATTGGCCGCCGGCGATACCGTGGTCGTGCTTGCCGGCAAAGACAAGGGCAAGCAGGGCAAGATCAAGCTCGTACAAGCGAGCATCGCCAAGATCGAAGTTGAAGGCGTGAATGTCGTCAAGCGGCACTCGAAGCCGACCCCGAAGAACCAGAAGGGCGGCATCTTGGAGAAAGAGCTCCCGATGCCGATCAGCAAGGTCATGTACGTGTGTCCGAAGTGCCTCAAGCCCACCAAGATCGCGTTCGCGATCAAGGGCGAGTCGCGCGAACGGCTCTGCCGGCGTTGCGGCGAGCCGGCGGACCGGCCGGTGAAGGCGTAGGTTTGAGAAGATGAACAGATTACGAGAGCGTTACATGAAATCCGTGGTGCCCAATCTGCGCAAGCGGTTGGGGGTTGAGAATCCCATGCGCATTCCGAAGCTCATGAAGATCGTCGTGAACATGGGCGTCGGCGAAGCCGTCGCAAATCCGAAGGCCATCGACGGAGCCGTCTCCGATCTCACCGCGATCACGGGTCAAAAGCCGCTGGTCACCCGCGCGACCAAGTCGATCGCGGTCTACAAGCTGCGCGAAGGGATGCAGATCGGCGCCAAAGTCACGCTGCGTGGTGAACGGATGTATGCCTTCTTCGACAAGCTCGTCAACATCGTGCTGCCGCGCATACGAGATTTCCGGGGCATGTCGCGCACGTCGCTCGATGGCCGCGGCAATTACGCGCTTGGCCTCAAAGAGCAATTGGTGTTCCCCGAGATCAACTACGACAAGGTGGACGCCGTCCGCGGTATGGACATCGTCATCGTCACGTCGGCGCAGACCGACGAAGAAGCGCTGGCGTTCCTCGAAGAGATGGGCATGCCGCTGCGCAAGGAAGGGAGTGCCGCCTGATGGCCAAGACCAGTCTGATCGAAAAAAGCAAGCGCAAACCGAAGTTCAAGGTTCGTCAGCACAACCGGTGTCGCGCCTGCGGCCGGCCGCGCGGCTTCTTGCGCAAGTTCGGCTTGTGCCGGATATGCTTCCGCGAGCACGCGCACAAAGGCAACATCCCGGGCGTCACCAAGGCGTCGTGGTAAGAAGCGGAGACTAAGAGACCGATTATGGCAATGGTAACCGATCCCGTCGCGGACATGCTCGCCCGAATCAAGAACGCGAACACGGCGTTTCACGAGCGCGTCGACGTGCCCGCCTCGCGCCTGAAGAAGGAGATCGCAAAGCTCCTCAAGGCCGAAGGCTTTATCAAAAGCTACGAACTCGTCACGGGCGAACCGCGCGACGTCATCCGCATCACGCTCAAATACGGACAAAACCGCGAGCGGGTGATCAACGGATTGCAGCGCATCAGCAAGCCCGGTTTGCGGATTTACTCGCCGAAAGGCGAGATCCCGAAGTGCATGGGCGGCCTGGGCCTCGTCATCCTTTCGACATCGAAAGGTGTGATGAGCGGCCGGCAGGCCAAGCGCAACGGATGCGGCGGCGAAGTCATGGCGTTCGTGTGGTAGGTAGAAGAAGATGAGCAGAATCGGGCGCGCGCCCATCAACATTCCCTCCGGGGTCGACATCGCACTGCGCGAACGCGCGGTGACGGTCAAGGGACCCAAGGGCGAACTTTCTCTGACGTTGGCAGATCCCATGGAAGTGCGGATCGACGGCTCTGTGGTGACGGTCATGCGGCCGGACGACGCGCAGCGCAACCGTCAGCTCCATGGTCTCACTCGAACGCTGATCGCAAACATGGTGGGCGGCGTCACGAAGGGCTTCACGCGGTTGCTTGAGATCCAGGGCGTCGGCTACCGCGCGCAGATGCAGGGCGGTAAACTCAACCTGCAGCTCGGCTTCTCGCATCCGGTCGTGGTCGAGCCGCCCGCAGGACTGACGATCTCAGTCGAGGGCACGAACAAGATAACGGTTTCGGGCGCGGACAAACAAGCGGTCGGACAACTCGCGGCGCAGATCCGCGGCATCCGGCCCCCCGAACCATACAAGGGTAAGGGCATCCGGCACGAAGGCGAATACGTGCGGCGCAAGCTGGGCAAAGCCGGCAAGACAGGCGGTAAGAAATAATGAGCACTTCGAGTCGCAACGCGCTTCGCGTCCGGCGCCACGCGCGCGTGCGCAAACGCATCAACGGCACGGACGAGCGCCCGCGCTTGTCGGTGTTCCGTAGCCTGCACCATCTCTACGCGCAGTTGATCGACGATCGCAGCGGCGCCACGCTCGCGTCCGCATCGACGCGCGAAAAAGAAGTGGGCGGCGGCAAGACGTCGTGCTCGAACTGCTCTTCGGCAGAAAAGGTGGGCGCGGTCATCGCCGAGCGGGCGAAGGCGAAAGGTATAACGGCGGTCGTGTTCGATCGCGGCGGTTACAAATATCACGGCCGGATCAAGGCCCTGGCCGATGCGGCGCGCGGCGCCGGTTTGGAGTTCTAAGCATGGCTCGTATTTCGGACGGTTCGGGGCTCGAGGAGACGGTCGTACGCGTCAACCGCGTCGCCAAAGTCGTCAAGGGCGGCAAGCGCTTTTCGTTCTCCGCGCTCGTCGTGGTCGGCGATCGCCAAGGCCGCGTTGGCTATGGCATCGGCAAGGCACGTGAGGTGCCGGAAGCCATCCGCAAGGGCGTCGAGGCCGCGCGCAAAGCATTGATCAGCGTACCCATGGTCGAACGCACGATTCCGCACCCCGTAGAGATCCACGTCGGCGCGGGCCACGTCATCATGCGGCCCGCGAGCAAAGGAACGGGCGTCATCGCGGGCGGCGCGATGCGCGCTGTGCTCGAACTCGCCGGCGTGCACGACATCCTCACAAAATCGCTAGGCACCAACAATCCGATCAACGTCATTCAGGCGACGGTCGCCGGATTGAAATCCTTGCGCACGGTCGAAGAAGTCGCGAAGATGCGCGGCAAGACCGTCGATGAGATCCTCGGAAGGAACATGGAAAGTGAAACTGTCGGAGCTTAAGCCGGCACCCGGCTCGAACACCAAGCGCACGCGCGTCGGCCGCGGCCACGGCAGCGGCATGGTCAAGACCTCGGGTGGCGGCGGCAAAGGTCAGACCGTGCGCTCCGGCGGCGGCAAAGGTCCGAACTTTGAAGGCGGCCAGACCCCGTGGCACCGCCGTCTTCCACATCGCCGCGGCGTGTCGCAGAAGGCGCGCTCGACGCAGATCTTCCGCACCGAGTACGCGGTGGTGAACCTCTGCGATCTCGAAAACTGGAATGTCAAAGAAATCATCAGCCCCGAGTCGCTTGCCGATGCAGGCCTCGTCACCAAGCGCAAGGACGGCGTGAAGATCCTTGCGGCCGGCGATGCCCCGAAGGGTTTGAAGTTCCGCGATGTCGCTTTTTCGGCGCCGGCTCGAGCGAAGCTCGAAGCCGCCGGCGCCACGTTTGAGGAATGATTGACCGTCGATGACGATTTGGCGTAACCTAGCGAACGCACTTGTGGTCCCAGAGATCCGTAACCGGATCCTGTTCGTGTTCGGCGCGTTTGCGGTGTTCGTGCTCATGGTTCACGTCCAAGTGCCGTACGTCGACATCGCAAAGTGGCAGACCATCCTCAATCAAGGTCAATTCTTGAACTTCCTCGGGTTCCTATCGGGCGGCGCGCTGCAGCGCTTCTCCGTGCTCGCGATGGGCATCACGCCCTACATCAACGCGAGCATCATCATGCAATTGTTCACCGTGGTGTTCCCTGAGATCAAGGAGCTGATGCAGCACGGCGGTGAGGAAGGACGCAAGAAAGTCGGTCTGTGGACCCGTTGGCTGACCGTTGTGTTGGCGCTGCTGCAGGCCACCACCATGGTCGTCGCGCTCAATCGCGCGGGCGTGTTCTTGCGCACCGACATATTCTATCTGGTCATGGTCGTGCTCACGCTCACCGCCGGCACGGTGTGGCTCATGTGGCTCGGCGAACAGATCACCGACCGCGGCATCGGCAACGGCGTCTCGCTGATCATCTTCGTGGGCATCATCCTGCGCTACCCGACCTACTTCAGCCAGACGCTTGCGCTCGGCGAAAAGGGTGCGTTGCCGTATGCAGGCGTGGCCATCTTCATCATCATCGCGGCCATCTCGCTGATCTCCATCATCTTCATGTATCAGGGCCAGCGCCGCGTGCCGGTGCAGTACGCACGGCGCGTCGTGGGACGCAAGGTCTACGGCGGACGAAGCACCTACATCCCGCTGCGCTTGAATAACGCGGGCGTGATCTCGATCATCTTCGCGATCTCGATCCTGCTCTTCCCACAGCAGATATCGCAGTGGGGAGCGCAGAGCGGGGTGGCCTGGATGCGCGGCTTCAGCGACTTCATGACCCTGTACTTCAACTACGGCGGCGTCCTCTACAATCTCGTCTACTTCTTGCTCGTCGTGGGCTTCACGTTCTTCTATAGCGAAGTCGTGGTGAACATCAATGATATCGGCGATTCCCTGAAAAAGCAGGGCGGGTTCATCCCTGGCATCCGGCCCGGAAAGCCCACCACCGATTACCTGAACAAGATCCTCAACCGCATCACGGTCGTCGCCGCGGTCTACCTCGGCTTGCTCGCCATCTTGCCGAACGTCTCGCAGAATTTCACGCACGTCACCACGTTCTATCTTGGAAGCACGTCACTGCTCATCGTCGTCGGCGTGGCGCTCGACACGATGAACCAGATCGAAGCGCGTCTTGCCATGCGTGACTATCGCGGGTTCATCAAACAATGACCGCGCGCGTGGTCCGCATCATCTTGCTCGGCGCTCCGGGCGCCGGCAAGGGCACGCAGGCTCGCCGGCTCGCCGGAGCGTTCAGCGTGCCGCATATCGCCACCGGCGACATCTTCCGCGCGGCGGTCGTGGCCGGTTCGGGCATGGGACTCACGGCGAAGGGGTTCATGGATCGTGGTGAACTGGTGCCCGACGATGTCACCATCGGAATCATCGAGGAACGGCTGCGTGAACCAGATGCGAAGACCGGTTTCATCATGGACGGATTCCCGCGCACCGCGCAGCAGGCCACGGCGCTGGACGCGCTGATCGCGAAGCTGGGCTGGCGACTCGACGCAGCCGTCGAGATCGCCGTGCCGCGAGACGAACTCGTCCGCCGGCTTAGCGGCCGCAGAGTGTGCGACGACTGCCACGCCACCTTCCACGTGTTCTTAGCGCCGCCGGCGACCGCCGGCACCTGCGACCATTGCGGCGGCAAACTCGCCCAGCGCGAAGACGACAGCGAAGCCACAGCGGCGCACCGGATCGACGTGTACGACCAGCGCACCGCGCCGCTGCTCTCGTACTACGGCGGCGCCGGCAAACTCGTGAAGATCGACGGCACGGCAACGGTGGACGCGGTGTTCGCCGCCATTATCGCGGCAGTGCCCCCGGTCGCGGCGGCAACCATATGATTCAGTGCAAGTCCGAAGGCGAACTGCGCAAGATGCGCACGAGTGGGCGCGTCAACGCCTCCGTGCTCGCCGAGCTTTGCGGCTCGGTCGCGCCGGGCATGACCACAAAACACATCGACGGTTTGGCCGAGAAGCTCATCCGGGCGCAGGGTGGTGAACCGGCCTTCCTTGGATATCACGGATTTGCCGGGTCCATTTGTCTGTCCGTCAACGAAGAAGTCGTGCATGGGATTCCGGGTGAGAGGATCTTGCGCGACGGTGACTTGCTCAAATTGGACATCGGTTCGATCGTGGACGGCTGGTATTCGGACATGGCGTGCACGGTCGGCATCGGCGAGATCTCGGTCGAGGCGAAGGCCCTGCTCAAAGCCACGGAAGAGGCGCTCTACGTCGGCATCCGCGAGGTGAAGCCAGGCGCGCACGTCTCGGACATCGGCAACGCGGTTCAGACTTTTGTCGAAGCGCGCGGGTACTCCGTGGTGCGCCAGTTGGTGGGTCACGGCATCGGGCGCAATCTGCACGAGGAGCCGCAAGTGCCCAATTTCGGCAAGCGCGGAGCCGGCGCAAAGTTGAAAAGCGGAATGGTCCTCGCCATCGAGCCCATGGTGAATCAGGGCGGCTGGCAGGTGTTCACCAAACCCGATCACTGGACCGTGGTCACGGCCGACGGCAAGCTTTCCGCCCATTTCGAGCACACGGTGGCCATAGCGCCCGGCGGATACGAGATCCTGACGGTAACCGGCGACGACATGGCGAAAGGAGGATGGGTTGGCAGCACGGAGACGCAGCGGAGCGCGCAGGCGGTCCGCTAAGAAAAACGACGCTCGCAAAGCCACCACCGAATCGCCAAAAGAAGAGGCGATCGAAGTCGAAGGCGTCGTGGTAGAGCCGCTGCCGAACGCATTCTTTCGAGTGGAACTCAGCAACGGACATCGCGTGCTCGCACGCGTGTCCGGCAAGATCCGGATGAACTTCATCCGCATACTTCCGGGCGACCGGGTCCTCGTGGAACTGTCGCCCTACGATCTCACTCAAGGCCGCATCACGTATAGGTATAAGTAATGAAAGTCAGACCCTCGGTCAAGAAGATCTGTGTCAAATGCAAGGTCATCAAACGTGCCGGACGCACGCGCGTGATCTGCGAGAACCCGAAACACAAACAGGCGCAAGGATAAGATATGGCTAGAATTGCGGGCATCGACCTGCCGCGCGAAAAGCGCATCGAGATCGCCCTGACGTACATCTTCGGCATCGGCCGTCCGACCGCGCAGAAACTGCTCGGCCTCACGGGCGTCTCGCCGGACATCCGCGTCAAGGATCTCACGGACGAAGATATCCAAAAGCTGCGCGAGCAGATCGAAAAAGGCCTCAAGGTCGAAGGCGATCTACGGCGCGAGGTGGGCGGCGCCATCAAGCGGCTGATGGACATCGGCTGCTACCGCGGCATCCGCCATCGCCGCGGGCTTCCGGTGCGCGGGCAGCGGACGAAGACGAATTCCCGCACCCGGAAAGGTCCGAAGAAGACCGTCGCCGGCAAGAAGAAGGCCAAAGGGCCCGGAGGTAAATAGGTAGATGCCAGCAGCACCGAAAAAGGAGCGTACCCGGAAGAAGCGCGTCATCAAGAACGTCTCGCAAGGCGTCGCGCACATCCGGTCGAGCTTCAACAACACCATCGTCACCATCACCGACGCCCAAGGCGGCGCGGTGGCGTGGGCGAGTTCGGGCAACATGGGCTTCAAGGGCAGCAAGAAGTCCACGCCGTTCGCCGCGCAAATGGCGGCTGAGACCGCCGCGAAAAAGTCCATGGAGCACGGCATGCGCCAGGTCGAGGTCTACGTGAAGGGGCCGGGAGCCGGACGCGAAGCCGCCATCCGTGCGCTGCAGGCCGCCGGCTTGGAAGTCGTGCTGATCAAAGATGTCACCCCGATACCTCATAACGGTTGCCGCCCGCCGAAGCGGCGTCGAGTCTAGGAGGCTAGAAGCTAACACATGGCACGTTATACCGGTCCTGTCTGCCGTCTCTGCCGGCGTGAAAGCGCCAGCGGGTCGAAGCCGGGCGAGAAGATAAAGCTCTTCCTTAAGGGCGAGCGCTGCTTGAGCAAGAAGTGCGCGGTGGAACGCCGCACGGCTGCGCCAGGCCAGAAGGCGAACACGAAGAACCGCCCCAAGGTGTCGGAATTCGGAAAGCAGCTGCGCGAGAAGCAGAAGATGCGCCGCATCTACGGCGTGCTCGAAAAACAGTTCGAGAATTATTTCTACAAGGCGGCACGCACCAAAGGACAGACGGGCGCGTCGCTTTTGGGGCTGCTCGAAACTCGGCTCGATAACGTTGTCTACCGCCTCAACTTGGCCACTTCGCGAGCGCAAGCGAGGCAAATGGTGCGCCACCGGCACTTCACCATGAACGGCAAGCGGGTGAACATCCCGTCCATGCAGGTGCGGCCGGGCGACGAAGTCGCGGTCGTCGAGACGAGCACGAAATCGCCGCTCTTCGGAGCAATGACCGAATACGCCAAAGGCCGCCGCGTGCCCGGTTGGCTTGAATTCAACGAACAATCACTCAAAGCGAAGGTGCTCGCCAAACCGGCGCGCGCCGACATCGACACTAACGTCGAGGAGCAGCTCATCGTCGAGTATTACTCGAGATAACGATTTCTTGTGATCCACGAATCTTGGAAGGGAAATATGGCAGTTTTGGAATTTCAACGGGCGACTATCGAGGTGCGGGAGCGCCGCGATAATTACGCGCAGTTCGCGATCGAACCGCTGGAGCGCGGGTTTGGGATCACGCTAGGCAACAGCCTGCGGCGGATCCTTCTCTCGTCGCTGCCCGGGGCCGCGGTCACGTACGTCAAGATCGACGGCGTGCTCCACGAATTCTCCACCATACCGGGCGTGGTCGAAGATACGACCAACATCATCCTCAATCTCAAAGGTCTGCCGCTGAAGCTGAGTTCGGACGAGCCGAAAGTGCTGCGCATCGAGGCCATAGGCGAGCGGGAAGTCACCGCTTCGGACATCGTGCCGGATGCGGATATCGAACTGCTCGACCCGGCGTATCACATCGCGACGCTCTCCGACAAGAAGGCTCGGCTGTTCATGGAGATCGGCGTCGAGAAGTGGCGCGGCTACGTCACCGCGGACAAGCAGCGCAACGTCGAACACGTCATCGGGCTCATCCCGGTGGACTCGATCTTCACGCCCATCCGCAAGGTCGCGTATCAAATCGAAGACACGCGCGTCGGACAGGTCACCGACTACGACCGCCTGCTCATCGAGATCGAGACCAATGGCAGTCTCACGCCCGACGAGGCGTTGAGCACCGCGGCCGGCATTCTCCAGGAACAGCTCGGTCTGTTCGTCACGTTCAGCGGGCGCGCCGAAGTGGAGGCGCCCGTCGAAGAAGCCAAACCGTTCGCCGGTTGGGATATTCCGGTCGACGAGTTGGATCTTTCGGTTCGGTCGTACAACTGCCTCAAACGGGCAGGCATCACAAAGATCTCCGAGCTGTTGCAGAAGACGGAAGAAGAGATCATGAACATGCGCAACTTGGGCAAGAAGTCCGTCGACGAGATCAAAGAGAAACTCGTCGAGCGCAACCTCAGCTTGAAAGCACAGTAGGCGGACATGCGACACAAACAAGACGTAAAACGCCTCGGCCGGAACGACGACCACCGTCGATCGATGCTCCGCAATCTCGCCACCTCGCTGTTCACGCATGGCAAGATCGAGACCACGATCATCCGGGCGAAAGAAGTCTCTCGCGTCGCATCGCGTTTGATCACGCGCGCTAAGAAAGGCGATCTCGCCAGCCGCCGCATCGTCGCTTCGTACCTCACATCGGAGGCGGTGGCGAAAAAGGTCATGGAAGTGATCGCGCCTAGCTTGGCGGGGCGGAGCGGCGGCTACACGCGTGTCATACGGACTCGTATCCGAAAGGGCGACGCGGCGGAAATGGCGCAGCTCGAGCTGCTGCAGTCGTAAGAGAAGGGATTGCAATCCTGAAAAGCGCACCAACCGGTCCGATGACAAATGTATTAGGGCAAGCCGTACTAGGGCAAGCATCGCTTGCCCATTCCGTAACTGCGTCCTCGTGGTGGTGGGTCACGCCCGCCCGATTCAATGCGGGTGTGAGTCGCTCAAGCTGACCACACCAGCGTAAGGCGCATAGCGCCAAAGATTCGGCGGGCTCTCGATCGCAAATCGAGGGCCCGTTTTCTTTTGCCCGCGATATGCCAAAAATGGGCAAGCGATGCTTGCCCTCCTACGGGGACCGGAGGCCACGTTGAACACTTTCCGCCGCATCGTCCACCGAGACGTCCTTGCAGACGCCGTCACGCCGATAGGCGCATATCTCGCCATCGTGCGCGCGCGCAAAGGTCCGGCCATGCTCTTTGAGAGCGCACTCGGCGCGGGTGTCGGAGCGCGCAGGTCGTTGATCGGCGTGGGCGCGCGCGGCGAAGTCCGCGTTTTCGATGGAGAAGTATCGACCGCGATCGACGGCGGGGAGCTGCGGGCCACCGGCGCGTCGCCGCTCGACGCATGCCGCTCGGTCCTCGAGTCGTTGTCGCCTGCCGCCGATGATATCAGACGGTCGCCGTTCTTCGGGCTTTTCGGGGCCGCTGCGCATGAATTCTCCGGCTACCTCGAGCGCTTGCCGCATTTGCCGCGCGCGCACGATCCTATGCCCGACCTTCACCTCGTCGTGCCCGAGACGCTCGTGGTATTCGACCACTTCACGCATCGTGCGACCATCACGACGTTGGCCGCCGAAGACGGAACGTCGCGCGACGACGCGGACATCGTCGCGGCTTTGACCGCCGCACCTTTCATCGCATACGCCGGGTCGGATCTGCAACCTCCGCGCGAACTTGCCGCGACCTCAGATGGACCCGGCGCTGCCCGGTTCTGCGCGAACGTCGCCGCCGCTAAGGCTGCTATCTACGACGGCGAGGTCTTTCAAGTGGTCTTGTCTCAGGGTCGGACGGTTGAAAGCGACGCGGATCCTTTCGACGTCTACCGCGCGCTGCGCTCCATTAACCCGTCGCCGTACATGTTCTTCATCGATCTCGGCTGGGGCCAGCTCCTCGGTTCGTCGCCGGAGCTGCTCGCGAAACTCGAGGGACGCCGGGCCATCGTGCGTCCGCTGGCGGGCACCCGCGCGCGCAGCGACGACCCGGAGACCGACCGCAAGCGCGCCGCCGCACTTCGTCGCGATCCTAAAGAGCGCGCCGAACACACGATGCTCGTCGATCTCGGGCGCAACGACGTTGGACGCGTGTGTACGCCGGGGAGCGTGTGCGTGGACGAATTCATGGACGTCGAACGGTTCAGCCACGTCATGCATCTGGCGTCCGAAGTGAGCGGCGAGCTCAAGCCGGAGCTCGATGCGTTCGATTTGATGGCGGCCGCGTTTCCGGCCGGCACCGTGAGCGGCGCACCGAAGGTCAGGGCGCTCGAACTCATCGCGCAGCTTGAAGGAACGCGGCGTGGATTCTATGCCGGCGCCGTTCTCCGGTTCGGCTTTGACGGCAGTTTGGATTCATGCATCACTTTGCGCAGCATGCACGCCTACGGCGGCGCGTTCCATCTCCGGGCGGGGGCCGGCATCGTCGAAGCGTCGGATCCCGAGGGCGAAGACCGTGAATGCCGAGCCAAGCTCGGCGCGACGTTGGCCGCGCTTGCGATGGCAGCGGGAGGCCTTCCCGCATGACGCGCGATGTGCTGATCGTCGACAACTACGATTCCTTCACATACAATCTTGCGCAAGGATTCGGCGCGCTCGGCTTCTCGCCGTCCGTCGTGCGCGCGGACGAGATCGACATGGATAAAACCAAGGCGCAGCCGCCGGCCATTCTCGTCATCTCACCGGGTCCGGGCCGTCCGGAGAGCGCGGGTCTTTCCGTCGCCGTGGTCCGCGCGTTGAGCGGCCGCGTGCCGGTGCTCGGCATCTGCCTCGGACACCAGGCGATCGCGGTTGCCTTCGGCGCGTCGGTGAAGCACGCGCCGGAGCCCGTTCACGGCAGCGCCTGCGAGATCGTGCACGACGGCGGGCCGCCGTTCGAAGGTTTGCCGCTGCGCGTGCGAGCTGGCCGATATCACTCGTTGATCGTCGACGAGGGCGATCTTCCGGTGGAGCTCACGATCAGCGCGCGGACGCATGACGGCCTGATCATGGCGCTGCGCCACAAAAGCCATCCGACGTACGGTCTGCAGTTCCACCCCGAATCCATCCTCACAAAATCCGGGCCGCACATGTTGAAGAACGTCTTACGCGCCGCGGGGCTGGTCTCATGATCGGCGCGACGGGTGTCAGATCGGCGGCCGCCGCAGAAACGATGACCATGTGCATCCGGCGCGCGGTCCGCGGGGAAGATCTGAGCATGTCGGACGTGCGCGCCGCGGTCGAGGCGATCGTCGACGGCGAGGCGTCTGAAGCTCAGGTTGGTGCGCTCCTGGCCGCGCTTGCGACGAAGGGCGAAACGGCGGATGAGCTCGCGGGCGCTGCAGATGCGCTGCGTGAACGCATGCTTGAGGTGCACAGCGCGAACGCGCCATTGCTCGACGTCTGCGGGACCGGGGGCGATGGATCGGGTTCGTTCAACATCTCGACCGCAGTCGCGTTCGTGGCGGCCGGCGCCGGAGCGACCGTCGCCAAGCACGGCAACCGGGCGATGAGCAGCCGTTGCGGCAGCGCGGATGTCTTGTCCGCTCTTGGCGTCCGCGTCGACGCGTCGCCCGCCACATCGGCGCGGGCGCTGGAAGAGGTGGGCATCGCGTTCTTGTTCGCGCAAGCCCACCATCCGGCGATGCGCGCCGTCGGCCCCGCGCGGCGCGAGATCGGCATCCGCTCGATCTTCAACCTCGTCGGCCCGCTCGCGAATCCGGCGCGCGCACAACGCCAGGTAGTCGGCGTCGCGGACGAGCGCGCGGTTCGGACGGTGGCCGAAGCGCTGCGACGCCTCGGCTCGGAACGCGCGGCCGCGGTGCGCGGTCACGACGGCATGGACGAGGTGAGCCTTTCCGGACCGACGCGCGTGGTGGAATGGACCGGCTCGCAGATCATGGAGTACGAAATCGACCCAGCGTCACTTGGCCTCGAGCGCAGCGAGCTTCCGGCTCTGCGCGGTGGCGACGCCGACGAGAACGCACACATCGTGCGCACGGTGTTCGCCGGGGGTTCGGGACCGCAAAGCGACGTCATCGCGCTGAACGCGGCGCTCGCCCTCGTGATCGCGGGCATCGCATCCGATTTGCGCGATGGATTGCGACGCGCGCGCTTCAGCATCGCAAGCGGTGCAGCGGCGACAAAACTGGCTGGACTCGTCCGGGTATCGACGTCATGAGCGTCCTCGACGAACTGATCATGCGGCGTCGAGCATCGGTTTCAGAAGCGAAACGGCGCACACCCGTGGCCGCGCATCGCGACGCGGCGCTGGCCAGGACGGACCGCCGTGATTTCACGGCGGCGCTGCGCGCCGGGCGAACCGGTACGGTGCCGGCGATCGTCGCCGAATTCAAAAGGCGCTCGCCATCGGCGGGCGACATCGATCCAGCGGCGGATCCCGCGGCCGTCTCGTCGGCGTACGAGCGCGGGGGCGCCGCCGCGCTTTCCGTCCTGACGGAAGCGTCGATGTTCGGCGGAAGCCTGGACGACCTGCGCGTCGCGCGCGCGGCCTGCGGTTTGCCCGTGCTCTGCAAAGATTTCATCGTCGACGCCTATCAGGTTTGGGAGGCGGCCGCGGCTGGGGCGGACGCCGTGCTCTTGATCGCCGCGATCCTCGACGACAACCTGCTACGCGGGTTGTTCGCGCTGGCGAGCGCGTTGCAAGTGACGCCGCTCGTCGAAGTGCACGATGGGGCAGAAGCTCTTCGCGCCATCGGCATCGGTGTGCGTTTGATCGGCGTCAACAACCGTGACCTAGGGACGTTTGACGTGCATGCCGGCACTGCAGCGCGCGTGGCATCGAGCTTGCCGCCGGATTGCTTCGTCGTGGCCGAGAGCGGCTACCGCTCGGCCGAGGATGTTGCAGCCAGCGGGCGGGCGGGTGCAGGAGCGGTGCTCGTCGGCGAGGCGCTCATGCGCTCGTCCGACAAAGAGACGGCAGTGCGGCTGTTGCGAGGAGAACGATGATGCGCGTCAAGATATGCGGGATGACCGATGCCTCGGAGATCACGACGTGCGTCGCGGCGGGCGCTGACGCGCTCGGGTTCATCTTCGACGTTGGGCCGCGCGGGCTGAACGTTGAGAAAGCCGCTGCTTTGACCGCGGTCACCCCGCCGTTTGTGACCACCGTCGGCGTCTTCGTCAACCCAACGCCTGAGCTCGTGCGCTCGGCCATCGATTCGTGCAGACTCGACGTGCTGCAGTTCAGCGGCGACGAGGACCCGATCTTCTGCGGTTCGTTCGGCAAACCCACGATCGTCGGCGCCGGCCGCCGGATGCCGTCGCGGGAAGACCTCGCAGCCGCGCGAGCGGTAGCGGTGATGGCCGATTCCCGGACTGGCGAAGCGTACGGTGGAACCGGCGTGCCGGTGCCGATCGAAACCGCACGCGCGCTGCGATCTGCGGCGGGCCGCTGCTTTGTGCTGGCCGGCGGACTCAAGCCCGAAACGGTGGCAGCCGCGATACAGGCGATACGGCCGGACGCGGTCGATGTGCGCTCCGGCGTGGAGCGCGACGGCCGCAAGAACGACGCGCTCGTGCGGGCATTCGTCCTCGCGGCGCGCGGCGCGATCTGACGATGGAGGCGATGATGAACGGGCCCGACGCCCGCGGATACTTCGGCGAGTTCGGAGGCCGGTATGTTCCCGAGGTCTTGTTCGAGCCGCTTTGCCGGCTCGAAGCGGCTATGCGCGCAGCATTCGCGGACGAGTCGTTCTGGGCGGAATATCGCGTGCTCTTGCGAGACTACGTCGGCCGGCCGTCGCCGCTTTTCGAGGCGCGAAACCTCACGCGCGCGACGGGCGGCGCGCGCATCGTCATCAAGCGGGAAGACTGCAATCATACCGGCGCACACAAGATCAACAACACCGTCGGTCAGGGGCTGCTCGCGCGCCGGATGGGGAAGACGAGACTCATCGCCGAGACCGGCGCGGGCCAGCACGGCGTGGCGACCGCCACGATCGGCGCCTTGTTCGGCTTGCCGGTCGAAGTCTATATGGGCGCGGTCGACGTGCAGCGCCAATCGCTCAACGTCTACCTCATGCGGCTTCTAGGTGCGAAAGTCCACGAGGTCAGAAGCGGGTCGCAGACCCTCAAAGACGCGACGAACGAGGCTTTTCGAGATTGGGCCGGGTCCGTGGAGTCCACGTTCTACGTCATCGGTTCGGTCGTCGGCGCACACCCGTATCCGACGATGGTCCGCGAATTTGCCCGCGTGATCGGCGACGAGGCGCGCGCGCAGATGCTCGAGCGATATGGCAAACTGCCCGACTATGTGGTGGCGTGCGTGGGCGGCGGATCGAATGCGATGGGTTCGTTCGCGGCGTTTCTCGACGATCGCGAGGTGCGATTGTGCGGAGTTGAAGCGGCGGGACTCGGTTTGGAGGTCGCGGGCGGTCACGCGGCCAGCCTCACAGCCGGCACCGTCGGGGTGCTGCACGGGGCCCGCACGTTCTTGCTGCAAAACGGCGAAGGACAGATATCGGCGACGCACTCGATTTCGGCCGGTTTGGACTACCCGGGTGTCGGACCGGAGCACGCGCACTTGCGATCGACCGGTCGTGCGGTGTACGTCGGTGTGGACGACGACAGCGCGTACGATGCATTCCAAGCGCTCGCCCGGCTCGAGGGCATCGTGCCGGCACTTGAGAGCGCGCACGCGATCGCGCAAGCCCGGCGTTTAGCGGCGGGTCTACCCGAAGATTCGATCGTGTTGGTGACCTGCTCCGGCCGCGGAGACAAAGATGCGCTGCGGTTCGCGCTATCCGGCGCAGGGACGACTGCGTGAAGCCGACGATCGAGAGTTCGTTCGCGCGCGCCCGAGCCGAGAATCGCGCGGCGCTCATCGCCTACCTGATGGCCGGCGATCCGTCGCTCTCGGCCACGGTCGACCTCGTGCGAGCCGCGGTGGACGGCGGAGCCGATATCATCGAATTGGGATTTGCCTACTCCGATCCGTTAGCCGACGGACCGACCATCGCGGCTGCGGCCGAGCGGGCGCTCGCGAGCGGCGTGACCTTCGATGCGACTCTCGCGATCGACGTCGGGCAATTCGATGTTCCCGTCATCGCGTTCGGGTATTGGAATCCGATACTGGTGAGGGGGCCGGCGCGCACCGCCGGCAGGCTGGCTGCCGCGGGGTACGCGGGTGTGATCATCGCGGACTTGCCGCCCGAGGAAGGTCAGCCGATGCACGATGCTTGCCGGCGAGAGGCCCTCGTCTTACCGCTTTTGGTCGCGCCGACCACGCCGCCGCAACGTCTCGCGAAGATCGCCCGTGCATCGACGGGATTCGTGTACGCGGTGAGCCGGCTCGGCGTGACGGGGGCGCGCACGGATCTCGACCGCGGCGTGGCGAGTCTCGTTGCGAGCATCAAACGAGAGACCCACCTTCCGGTCGCCGTCGGCTTCGGCATCTCAAGCGCCGCGCAAGCAGAAGAGGTGGCGCGGTGCGCCGATGGGGTGGTCGTCGGCAGCGCACTGGTCGATACAGCGGCCCGTTCGGCGTGCGCGTCCGACGCGTGTGCGGCCGTCCGCGCCGCATGCGCCGAACTGTCGGCAGCCTGCCGTCGTCCTCTGTACTAGGGCAAGCATCGCTTGCCCAAAAAAAACTAGGGCAAGCGATGCTTGCCCTAGTACGGTTGCCATGTTACGGTGGTCCTCCAGCGGGATAGGGAACTGAGGCTACGCCATAGCGCTCCGTGGTGCCGTTGCAGTGAAGCCGACATATGCGAGAACCGCGCCGCTCACCAGATGGATCCAAATGTCGTAGCCGCCGATCGGTAAGATCCCGAGCAGGTTCGGGGTGAGAAAGCCCAGGAGCCCGATGAGAAGTAAGATGACGCCGAACGTCTTGCCAAACGTGGCCGCTCCCGACTCTGTCCGGCCGCCGGAAAGGCCGGCCAACCCGATGATCAGGTGAACGATGTTGTGCAAGACGTTCACGGATGCGACGCCCAGGAGCGTTCCCGAAGCCATGCTCATGCTGCCGCCCAATTGCGGAAAGAAGCCTGCGACGCCGACGATCAGATAGATCACGCCGAAAAGTGTGGCGATGGTCTAAGTCATGGTCTAGCTGCCTCCAAACGCGAAAATATGCAAACGAGGCGCACTTCCACAGGAATGCGCCACGAGTGCGTCTGACGTATCTCTGGCCGGCGATCGAATCCTCTCGCCGGCGGGAAAGGCGTCATCGTTTGCGCATCCTATTCTGCGGCGACGGTTTCACGGAATCCCGGCGCCGGCTGATCCCCCTGGTTCCTGGGCACGACGTCGTGACATGCCCAGCCGGTCAGACACTGCAGTGTCTCGCGGGACCACCCGTCGACGTGATCGTGCCGTACGTGAGCCGGATCGACGCGCAGATCGTACGCGCAGGTTCGTTCGGATTGGTGCAGCAATTCGGCGTCGGTCTGGACGGCGTCGACGTGGACGCGGCGACCGACGCAGGGGTGTGGGTAGCTCGAGTGCCGAGCGCAGGTACGGGCAACGCGGAATCCGCAGCGGAGCACGCCCTCTTGCTGATGCTCGCGCTTTCTCGGCGACTGCCGCAAGCGCAGGCCTCGCTATCGGCGGGATTGGTCGGCGATCCGGCGGGCATCGCGCTCTGGCGCAAAACGGCATGCATCGTCGGTCTCGGCGACATCGGCTCGGCGCTTGCCGCGCGCTTGCGCGCGTGCGGCATGCGCCTGATCGCAGTGCGGCGCCGGCCCGAGCAAAGCGGTGTCGCGGCGCTTGGCGTCGAGCGTGTCTTCGGCCCCGAGGCTTTGCACGAAGCGCTCGCGCAAGCCGACTACGTCGTGCTATGCGTGAATTACGGCGCAGCGAGTCACCACCTCATCGACCGCGCGGCGTTCGATGCGATGAAGCCGGGCGCGTTCCTCATCAATGTGGCGCGCGGCGGGCTGGTCGATCCGGATGCTCTGCTGTCTGCGCTCGAATCGGGAAAGCTCGCCGGCGCCGGGCTCGACGTTTTTTGGGAGGAGCCGCCCGATTCCCATCATCCTATATTCACCTACAACGTGATCGCGACGCCCCACGTGGCCGGCGTCACCGACGCCTCGTACGACGGCATCGCGCACGCGGTGGCGGCCAATATCGAACGCTACGCTACCGGCGACGCACCGCTGTTCGCGGTGAACGCGCCCTCACCGGCGGCGCAAAGCGAGCGGAGACGACGCTGAAACTCGCGCGTTCCGGCTTCCGAGGCGTCCGAAAGATCGCACGCTAGCGGGTTTGTGCGCGCGAAGTTCGCCGGCGCCGGCACATCGCCGGGCGGGCTTGGGATGTCGTTGCGAAGCACGATATCAAATGCGAGAAGGTTTTCGACCGCGACGCGCTTCCATCGCTTGCCCGGATCGCACGCGACGAGGACGGAGGCGCGAGGCCGCATCCACGCAAGCGCAGTCGTCCCTTCGATCACTGCGCCGCGTGCGCCGTTGCGCGCGAGGTAAGCCAGCGCGCCGTCGACCGCATCGGGCGCAGCTTCGCGCAAGGCGATGACCCAAGCCACCGAAATTGCGCCGGCATCTCTCAATCGGCACGTATCGGTGCCGGCCTTTCCGATTGCGCCGCCTGCGGTGAGGATGCGCGCCGGCAGCGCGCGGTGCACGGTTTCGCACACGCCGCACGATGCGCCGCGGCCGCACATACCACGGTCATGAGGACGGTCGAATTCGCCGTCGGCCACGGTCAACTTGATCGCGCCATATCCAAGGCCCACGAGGGCTTGCAGCGCACGTTCGGCTGCTAGCGTCTTGCCGACCCCGGAATGTGGTCCGCCGACGATGACGATTTCCATGTGTAATGGGCTGTTCGGGCTCTACCAGGGAGTTCACTGTGGGCTTCGGCCGCGAAGGCCCATGGGCAAGCGATGCTTGCCCTCCTACAAGGGGCAAGCGTTGCTTACCCCCCTACAGGACGCGGCAGTCAGTCGGTCTTGGGCGCTGCAGCTTTGATCTCGGGAGTCGCCTGATCGGCGAAGCGCTCGAAATTCTCCGCGAATTTCGCGGCGAGTTCCCGGGCCTTAGCGTCGTACGCAGCCTTGTCGGCCCACGTGTCCCGAGCGTGCAAAATTTCGCTCGGCACGCCGGGCACCGCCGTCGGCACTTCGACCTTGAAGACAGGATCGGCAACGAACGATCCGTCGTTGAGCGCACCCGTCAGCGCCGCTTTGACCATCAGCCGCGTGTACGGCAATTGCATCCGTTTGCCGGCGCCGTACGCGCCGCCGCTCCATCCGGTGTTGATAAGCCAACAGCGAACGTCATGGCGTGCCAACCGCTCGCCGAGCTCCTGCGCGTACACCATCGGACGGTGCACCATAAATGGCGCCCCGAAGCAGTGCGAAAAAGTGGTTTGCGGTTCGGTGACGCCCTTCTCGGTGCCGGCGACCTTCGCCGTGTATCCGGAGAGAAAATGGTACATGGCCTGCGCCGTCGTCATGCGCGCGATAGGCGGCAGCACCCCGAACGCATCGCACGTGAGCATGACGAGATTGGTCGGGTGACCGCCGCGTCCCGACGCAACGGTGTTCACGACCGATGTCAGCGGATACGCGACGCGCGTGTTCTCGGTGAGAGAAGCATCGTTCAGGTCGAGCTCGCGGGTCTTCTCGTTCATGACGACGTTTTCGAGCACGGACGCGAACATGCGAGTCGTGGGATAGATCTGCGGTTCGAGCTTGGCGGACAGATTGATGGCTTTCGCATAGCAGCCGCCCTCGACGTTGAAGACGCCGTCGTCGCTCCAACCGTGCTCGTCGTCGCCGATCAGCATACGATCGGGGTCGGCCGACAGCGTGGTCTTTCCCGTGCCCGAGAGGCCGAAGAAAATGGCCGTGTCGCCGCCTTTGCCGATGTTGGCCGAGCAATGCATCGGCATCGCGTTGCGGAGCGGCAGCAAGTAGTTCATGATGGTGAACACGGACTTCTTGATCTCGCCGCCGTAGGTCGTCCCGCCGATGAGGACCAGTTTGCGTGAGAAATCGACGATGATGAATGTCTCCGAGCGCGTGCCGTCGCGTTCTGGAATGGCGAGGAAGTCGCACGCGTCAACCACCGCGAATTCGGGCTTGAATCCGTCGAGTTCGCCGGGCTTCGGCTGGATGAAGAGGTGACGCGCGAAAAGGCTGTGCCAAGCGCGCTGTGTGATCACGCGGATGGGAAGGCGGAAATGCTGATCCGCGCCCGCGAACGCGTCGAGCGAGTACACCGCCTTGTCGCGCAAGAATTCGTCGACCCGTCCGAGCAATGCGGTGAATTTGACGGCATCGAACGGCTTGTTGGTCTTGCCCCAGTCTATGTGCTTATCGCTCCCAGGCTCCCGCACGAAGAACTTGTCCTGCGGCGAGCGTCCCGTATGCTTGCCGGTGAGGACGACGAGCGGACCGCCGGTGGCCGCTTCGCCCTCGCGGTTGAAGATGGCTTGCTCGAACAACTGCGCGGCATTGAGATTTTTTGCCACGCTGGCGGCGTATCCGAACCCGAAATCCTCGAGTCCTAGTGATTCGCCTGCGACGACTGCCATGAAACGGGAGGCTCCTTTGCGGGACCGAGGTTCCGACCAAACAAATTTAGGCGCGCAAATATCGCTTCCTGCGGGACCGACGGGTAAGCATCCCGGGTCCTCCGTAACACTTAGAGCCCAATCGTGGTATGTTGAGCATGTCCGGCTGCAGCCTGCCGGCCAAATCGCGGAGGTCTACAGCTATGCGTTTCCTTTGGATAGTGTTTTTTGTCGCAGCGGCGATGGTCGTACTTGCGATTCTCATCCCATTGCTGCACCTCGCGCTCGTCGTGGGCGTCTTGGTGGCAGCGGCGATATTCGTGATGGCCGTATGGAAAGCGATGTTCGGGCCTAAGACGCCCGCGCTGCCATTACCGCCGTCGCCGCCGTCGCCGTCGGATCGGCCGCGACTCGAGACGCATTCATAGCGCCTCTTTGAGTTTATCCGCGGCGATGTTCGCCCCGCATATGAGCACCGCGACGGTTTTTCCGCGCAGACGTTCCTTTGCGGCGAGCAAGCCTGCTATCGCGAGGGCGGCCGCGCCCTCGCACAGCATCGCATGTGATTCGATGAAGAGGCGCAGCGCGGATCTGATGCCGTCCTCGCCGACATCGATGAACTCGTCGACAAGCGACCGGCAGAGTTCGAACGTGATTGCGCCCGGTTCGATGCCGCCCGCGGTGCCATCCGACAACGTCGGAAGATGTTCTGTCTCGATCACGAGGCCGGCTCGTATCGACTCCTGCATCGCCATCGAATTGCGGGCGGAGACGCCGAGCGCGAACACATCCGGTTTGACGCTCTTCAGATATCCGGCGACGCCTGAGATCAATCCCCCGCCGCCGATGGAGGCGACGACCGCGTCGACGGAAGGCAGCTGACGGAGTATCTCGGCGCCGATCGTTCCCTGCCCGGCGATAACAGCCTCATCGTTATAGGGCGATATGTACGTCATGCGGCGATCGGCGGCATACGCTCGCGCGAAGAGCTCGGTTGCGCCACTGTCGTCTCCGGCGGCCCGTACATCGGCGCCGAGTTGCCTGATCTTTTCGACTTTCGCGCGCGACGCCGACTCCGGCACGAAGATGATACCGCTGAGGCCAAGCGCGTTCATGCCGAGCGCGACCGCGGCGCCGTGATTCCCAGACGACGCTGCCACGATGCCGCTTGTGCGTTCTTGCTCGGTAAGAGATAGGAGCCTGTTGAACGCGCCGCGGACCTTGAACGAACCGGTCCGTTGGAGATTTTCGAGCTTCAGATATACAGTGGCGCCGGTGAGTCCGCTCAACACCGCGGAATGTTCGAGCGGCGTTTCGCGGACGTGCATCCGGATCCGGATTTCGGCCGCTTCCACCAAGGGTTTGACGGGGATCATGTCCTGGAAATCATCCTGCACGGGGGAGGAGCGGCGCTGTCTTCCCAACTACGCCGAGGTTCGTTCGACGATCGAGAAGGGGAGTTCTCGTGCCACTTATCCATCCCTTGACCTACGAAGAAGCATCGCTGCCGGCGCGCGCGGAGTACGAAAAGCAGATCGCCGAGCACGGCCGCATGACGAATATGAAGATGACCTTGGGGCATTCGTGGCCGGCGCTGCGCGCACTCATGGAATGGTATCCGCTTCGCGACGAGGTGACGGCTTTTCTGGGCGAGCGTCTCACGACGATCTTCGCGCACGCGATATCGACGCAGGCGGATTGCCTCGTGTGCTCGACCTATTTCCGCCGCGCGATGACCGACGCCGGCGAGGATCCGGAGAACTTCGGACTAGATGCGTGGGATGAAACCATCGTGGAATACGGCAGGCAGTTGGTGCGCGACCCACATCAGGTCTCGGACGACCTGCACGCCCGGCTCGCCACTCACTTGCGGCCCGAGCAGATAGTGGCGCTGACCGCGTTTGCATGCATCATGATCGCCACGAATATTTTCAACGACGCTTTGCGCGTCGAACTCGACGAGTATCTCGAGCCGTACCGCAAGCAGCCGTCCGTATGAGCGGGGAGTTCGCCGGCAAGGTGGCCTTCGTCACCGGAGCGGCGCACGGCCAAGGTCGCGCCGTCGCGCTGGCGTTGAGCGAACGAGGCGCGAAGATCCTCGCGTTCGACGTCGCCCGGCCGCTCGCCGAACCCGGCTATGCGATGGGCACGTCGGGTGAATTGGATTCGCTTCGCGAGCAATGCGCCGCGAACGGCGGCGAGTGCGTCGCGCGGACTGGCGATGTACGGGACTCGGGCGCGGTTTTCGAGGCCGTTCGATGCGCGCTGGACGCGTGGGGAGCGATCGACATCTTGTTCAACAACGCGGGCATCTGCTCGTATGGATTGGCGCACGAGTTGACTGAAGACGCCTGGGACGCGATGATCGACATCAACCTCAAAGGCTGCTGGCTCGTGGCCAAGCACGTGATCCCGGGCATGATCGAGCGGCGCTCGGGAGTGATCATCAACAATTCGTCCGTCGCCGGGCTTCGCGGCATGGCGCGGCTCAGCCACTACGCGGCGTCCAAATGGGGCGTGACCGGCTTGACCAAGTCGTGGGCGCTGGAGCTCGCGCCGCACAACATCCGTGTGAACTCGATCCATCCGACCGGCGTGAACACGCCCATGAACGATGGCCTGGCTCAGCTTGAGGGCCTCACGCCGCGCGAGATCGCAGAGCGGTCGGCGGGCAATCTTTTGCCGGTGCCGTGGATCGAGACGCAAGACGTCGCGGAGGCCGTCATCTATCTGGCGTCAGACCGTGCTCGTTACGTGACCGGGGCGCAGTTCGTCATCGATGCGGGTTTGCTGACGCGCTGACCGGCGTAGGAGGGCAAGCATCTCGTACTAGGGCGAGCATCGCTCGCCCAAAAAAAATTGGGCAAGCGATGCTTGCCCTAGTACAGTTGCCCTCAGTTGCCTATTGTTGCTATACGACGGTCAGACGATGCCGGCGCTGACCAATACTTGCGAAGCGTCGGTGAGATGTTTTTGGATGCCCAGTTTTTCGGGCGCCACGCCGAGGGCGAGCGCGATCAACTGAGGCAGATGGAACACGGGCAGATCGGTCTTGCCGAACGCGGTGTCTACCGACTTAGACTGATATGCGTCGAGCGCGAGGTGGCATAGCGGGCAGCCGGTGACGATGCTTTCCGCGCCTTGGTCGCGGGCCATTGCCATGTTCTGGCCGACCATGTTGATCGTCACGTCTTCCTTCTCCAACTGGATGTGGAAGCCGCAGCAGCGCGTGCGGCCTTCGTATACGATCGGCTCCGCTCCCAGCGCGAGGATGAGATCTTCCATGTTGTGCGGGTTGCGCGGGTCTTCGCCCGACGACGCATACTCTTCCGGGCGCAGCACGTGACAACCGTAGAACGCGCCTATTTTCATGCCCGTGAGCGGCCGCACGACCATCTTGCGGATGTTGTCGATGCCGAAGTCGTCGCGCAGGATCCAGGCCATGTGCTTTGTGACGACGTTGCCGCTGTATTTCTTGCCGAACCGGGCGAGCACGTCGTTCGCGTCTTTCATGTAGCGCTCACTGCCGAGCAGTTCGTGGTTTGCTTGGCGCATGTGGCCGGTGCACGTGGAGCAGATCGTGAGCACGGTGTCGAGGCCGAGCGCCTCGGCTTCGGCGAACGTGCGGGCGTTGAGCATACGTGCGAGGTGGCGATTCATGTCGTTGACGACGCTCGCGCCGCAGCACGAGGCTGCGTCGAGCTTGATCAGCTCCCAGCCTAATTTCTCGGCGACGACGTGGGTGGCAAGGTCGAGTTCCTTGCACGATTCCTGGGCGACGCAGCCCGGGAAATAGCCGTACTGTTTGAGTGCCATTAGTATTTTTTCGCCTCGGCAGCCTTGAAGATCTCACGGATTTCAGTGACGCGTGGGACTGGCCGCATGAGAAGCGGCGGCATCTTGCCTTTGAGCAATAGGCGCAGGCCGAGCGGGATGACCGGCGCGAGCTTCACGAGATTGAAGTAGCCAAGCGTACCCGGAATCACCTGCGATTCTTCAAGGAAACCAGTTTTCTTAATGGTGTCAGCGACGACCAGCGCGTGCCGCGCGCCGGTATTTGCGGTGACGCCCTCCTCAATCGTGGCAACGCAGGAGAGCGCGATCAGCTCGTGCGGATCGACATGCTTCGGACAGTACGAACACGCATAGCAGTGAGCGCAAAGCCAGAGGTTTTCCTTGACGATTGTTTCGGCTCGCTCCTTACGCGCACCGTCGCGCGTGTCTTCAAGAAAGCGATAGCCGACGCGCGCGATCGCAGCGGGCCCGACGAACGTGTCGTCGACCGATACGACCGGGCACAAGCTGTAGCAGGTGCCGCAGAAGATGCAGTTGGCCGGTTTCCAGAGCCGTTCCATCTGCTCCGGCGACTGCCGGTATTCAAGCGCGGGCGGCGCTTCCTTAGGGATGAGCCAGGGCTTGAGCGATTTGTTCTTCTCCCAAAAGCGGGTCATGTCCACGACGAGATCTTTGACGACCGGCAGATTGTGCATCGGCGCGACGCGCACGGTGCCGACGGAGACGGATCCGGCAGGCGAAGCACCGCCAGAGCTCTTCGAACCTGCCGGCGAATCGTCCACGGCGACCGACGCGGCGGTGGCGGCCGCGTGTGCAGCTCCAGTGGTGGCTTCAGCGCCGAAGTGCGCTTGGCCGGTGTGCGAGCTGAGCTTCTCGTGCGGCTTGGCGTCGGCGACGCCGGACTCGCCGAACTGCGAAAGCAGTTGGCGCAGCGGCGTCTTGCAGGCCAACCCGTCGAGCCCGTTCATGCTCATCGTGCACGAGCCACAGATGGCCGACCGGCACGAACGCCGGAACGAAAGCGAGCCGTCGTTCTCGTCTTTTATCTGCATGAGTGCTTCGAGCACCGTCGCGCCGCCTGCGACGTCGACGGCAAACGATTGCACGTGCGGCGCGGCATCCCGGTCCGGATCGAAGCGCTGGACTTCGAGGTTGACTAACATCCGTTATCCTTTAGTAGACGCGCGCTTGCGGCTGCCACTTCGTCATGGTGACCGACTTGTAGGTGAGTTCGGGATCGGCGTCCGGTCTGAAATGCGCCTGCGTGTGCTTCATCCACTTCTCGTCGTCGCGCTCGGGGAAGTCGACGCGCGTGTGCGCGCCACGGCTTTCTTCGCGCTGCAGCGCGCCGGCGAGCGTGGTTTCCGCGACGTCCAGCAAGAAACCCAACTCGAGCGCGCCGGTGAGATCGGTGTTGAAGACGCGGCCCTTGTCGTCGAGCGTGATCCGCTTGTAGCGTTTTTTCAGTTCGCGGATGCGACCGATGCCGACCGAGATGGACTCGGGGCGGCGATAGATGCCTGCACCCTCCATCATCGCTTTGCCCATCGCGTCGCGGACCACATTCACCCGCTCGCTGCCGTTGTTCGCGAGCAGACCCCGGATCCGCGCCTCTTCGTCGTCGCGCTGCTTGGCAGGGAAGTCCAGCGCTCCGACCGTCTTCACATAACCGGCCGCATGCTCCGCAGAGAGCTTGCCGAAGACGATCGTTTCAAGCAATGAGTTACCGCCGAGCCGGTTCGCGCCGTGCACGGACACGCACGCGCACTCTCCGGCGGCGTAGATGCCCGGAATGGGCGTGGCGCCGTGCTTGTCGGTTTGAACGCCGCCCATCCAATAGTGCATGCCGGGCGTGATCGGCACGGGCTCGTCGATGGCATCGATGCCGGTGGCGTCGAGCGCGAGCTCGCGGATCTGCGGCAGACGTTCCATGATCTTTTGCTTGCCGAGATGCCGTAGATCGAGGAACACGCAGCCGTCAACGCCGCGGCCTTCGTTGATCTCAGTCTGTTCGGCGCGGGAAACGACATCGCGCGAAGCAAGTTCGCCCTTGGTGGGCGCATACTTGAACATGAAGCGGTCGCCAAGCGCATTGATGAGGTAAGCGCCTTCGCCGCGCGCACCCTCGGTCATGAGGACGCCATTGCTCTTGAGCGTGGTGGGATGGAACTGGACGAACTCCATATCCAAGAGCGGAATGCCCGCGCGGTACGCCATGGACATTCCGTCGCCCGTGCTGGAGAGGCCGTTCGTGGTCTTGTAAAAGCTGCGACCGGCACCGCCGGTGGCCAATATCGTGGCCTTCGCCTTGAGGCCCTGCACGGAACCGTCGGCCACGTTCAGGGCCACGACGCCGGCGCCGATGCCGTTGTTCACCGCGAGCGCGGTCGCGAACCACTCCTCATAGACTTTGACGTTCAGCCGTTGGCATTGCTCCCACAGCGAGTGCAGGATCACCAGACCGGTGACGTCCGCACAATAGCAGGTGCGAGGGAACGACGCGCCGCCGAACGGACGCTGCGCGATGCGCCCGTCGTCCATTCTTGAGAAGATGCAGCCCATGTGGTCGAGCCAGATGATGGCTTGCGGCGCTTCGTTGGCGAACAACTCGATGGCGTCTTGGTCGCCGAGGTAGTCGGAGCCCTTGACGGTGTCGAAGGCATGGGCCTCGGGAGTGTCCTCCTCGCGGTTGCCCAGCGCGGCGTTGATGCCGCCCTGCGCCGCGCCGCTATGGCTGCGCACCGGATGGATCTTCGACAACAGGCCGACGTCGAGGCCTTTTTCGGCCGCTTCGACCGCCGCGCGCATGCCGGCGAGGCCACCGCCGACGACGAGTATGTCGTGTTCGAGCATTGCGGTTCGGCTGTCTTCCTTATCATAAGGGCGTGTGTGAGGGTAACGGGTCTTCGCTTTTCGCGCTCAGTTTCAAACGACCCTGGAGCGCCGCTCGTGCGTACAACTTTTGTCGCACAACCGTTGTCGTACTAGGGCAAGCATCGCTTGCCCAAATGGGTGAGCGATGCTCACCCTAGTACAGGCGCTCACGCATTTGCTGCGATGCACAACTTCTTATGGTTATTAGCAGTTCGTGCACACGCCGCCCACAAGCCAATCCACAAGGGCGCGGGGAAACAATCAGGAATAGCCTCCAAACGTATGTTCGCGCCCGACCGGCAGGTTCCGCTTGGCCAAGAATTTCGTCCATCTCCACGTCCATAGCGAGTATTCTCTGCTCGACGGTGCATGCCGGATTCGAGATATCGTCTCGACAGCGGCCACGCTTGGAATGCCGGCGGTGGCGCTCACCGACCACGGCGTCCTCTACGGCGCGATGGAATTCTACTTCGAGGCGAAGAGCAAGGGCGTCAAACCCATCCTCGGCTGCGAGATGTACGTGGCGCCGCGCGGACATCGGGATCGCAGCGCGCGCGATGAATATCATCTCACCGTGCTGGCGCAAGACGTGCGCGGCTACCGCAATCTCATGAAGCTCGTCTCCGTCGGCTTCATCGACGGCTACTATTACAAGCCGCGCGTGGACCTCGATCTCTTAGCGAAATACGGCGACGGCTTGATCGTATTGTCGGGCTGTCTAGGCGGCGGCGTCCAACAGCATCTCATGCGCGACGAGACCGCCAGCGCGCGAGCATTGATCTCGGACTATCGGGCCATTTTCGGCGAGCGCTATTTCCTGGAGCTTCACCACCATCACAATCCGCTCGAGGACAAGGTACGCTCAGCCCTGTCGCAGCTTTCGGCAGAACTCGGCGTGCGCACGGTCGCGACGAACGACTTCCACTATCTGCGCAAAGACGACAGCGGTGCCCACGACGTCCTCTTGTGCATCGGCACCGGCAAAATGGTCGCGGATACCGACCGGATGCGCTTCGACGGCGATGACTTCTATTTCAAGACGGCGGATGAGATGCGCGATCTCATGTCCGCCGCGCCGGACGCGTGTGACGCGACGCTGACCATCGCGGACATGGTCGACATCGACATCGAGACCAAGTCGTTCGCGTTGCCGGCGTTTCCCGTGCCGCCCGGCGAGGGCGACGATCGCGAATATCTGCGCCGGCTGTGCCTTGAAGGCCTCAAGGAACGTTACCCGGACCCGAAGCCCGAGCACCTCGAGCGTCTCGA
>Ga0208849_1000438_pt1 | contig 39217 bp, 32 predicted proteins | sample NGESurdeep072012_10_FD_184470 | JGI IMG/M metagenome (GOLD analysis project Ga0208849, IMG submission 184470) | Arctic peat soil microbial communities from Barrow, Alaska - NGEE Surface sample 53-3 deep-072012 (SPAdes) | ecosystem: Environmental > Terrestrial > Soil > Wetlands > Peat ... | reverse complement strand
GGCGCTTGGATCGGCGGCGCTTGGATTGGCGGCGCTGCCATTTGCGGCGCCGGCGCTGGCCGATGATTACCCGAGCCGGCCGATCCGGCTCATTGTCGGCTTCCCGGCCGGCAGCGGACCGGATATCGTCGCCCGCATCATCGGCCAGGGCATGTCCGCAAAGCTCGGCCAATCCGTCGTCGTCGAGACCCGGCCGGGCGCCGGCAGCAATCTGGCGACCAGCGATGTCGCGCATGCCCCGCCGGACGGCTACATGCTGATGCTGCTGACCACGGCGAACGTCATCAACGCGACGCTCTACAAGAATCTCAACTACGATCTGCTGCGCGATATCGCGCCGGTCGCCAGCCTCGACAATGAGCCGTTCGTCTTCGAACTGACGCCGTCGTTTCCGGCAAAGACGCTGCCGGAGTTCATCGCTTACGCCAAGGCCAATCCAGGCAAGGTCACGATGGCGTCCGCGGGCATCGGCAGTGCACCGCATATATTCGGTGAGATGTTCCAGAAAATGGCGGGGGTTCAACTGACGCACGTGCCGTATCGCGCCAATCCGATACCCGACGTCATCAGCGGCCACGTCGATTTCTTCATCGGCCCGATGCAGTCGGCGCTGGAATTCATCCGCACCGGCAAGCTGCGCGCACTCGGCATCACGACGGCGCAGAGATCTCCCGGCCTGCCGGACGTGGCGCCGGTGGCCGATGTCGTGAAGGGCTATGAAGCCAGCGGCTGGCTCGGCATCGGCGCGCCCAAGCGCACGCCGCCCGACGTCATTGCGCGTCTCAACAAGGCGATCAACGACACGCTGGCCGACCCGGCCGTCAAGGCGCACCTCAACAGCCTCGGCGATACCGTGGCGCCGCGAACGAGTGCCGACTTTGGCTTGCTCATGAAGAACGACGTCGAAAAATGGGCCAAGGTCATCCAAGCTGCGAACATCAAGCTCGAGCAATAGGTCGCAAACGCGGCTCAACGCCGCGCGTGCGCGACAGCTCGTTTATTGGGATAACACATCGATGATCCAAAACGACCAAATCAACGCCGTCGAAGAGAGCACCCTTGAAGTCGATGCCGCCGACGGGGTGCTGGCGAACGATACGATCACCTCGAATGGGCCGCTGACCGTTGTTGAAGGCTTGTACCGGACCACCGGCGGCGGGCAGATCTATTTCTCGCCGGACGGCTCCTACGACTACGTCTCGGCCGCGGGCTTTTCCGGCACCGACAGCGTCCAGTACACGGCGCTCGATAATAGCAGCAACGTTGCCGGAACCGCCACGCTGACCATCGACGTCGCGGCGAGCGCGCTTCAGCCCTTCGTCTCCATCGGCACCCAGCTCGGCGTGCGGCAGGTCGTGACGGCCGGCTTCCCGCAAGTCGGCAACGGGGTCGACACCAACGCCACCACTCCGGTGCCGCTGACTGGCGGCGGATACGTCATCACCGTCGACTATCTCGATCAGGCGAACGGTACAACCGCGCAAGTGCAGACCTACGACGCCAACAACAATCTTGTCGGTACGTTCAATCCGGGAGTGCCTGTTCACGACCTGCTAACGACTGCGCTGACGGACGGCGACTATGTCGTCGGCTGGGCCACCGGAGACTCTCCGACCGAGACGAGCCAGGTCGAGCTTTTCGATGCGGCGGGCACGGCCCTCGCTGGGCCGGTCACGATCAATGTGCCCGGGGGCGGAGTTGGGATTTCCAAGATCGCAGCGCTGCCGGGCGGCGGCTTTGTCGCGCTGGAGCTCGGCGACAACGGGCAGCAGCTTTATGCATGGTCGTTCAACGCCGCCGGCATACCCGACAGCCAGCCCTACGCGATCGGCCCGGCCCCTCTGTCGACGCAAAAGCTCGCGGTCCTGCCGGACGGCGAGATCGTCGTCGCGCAGGTCGAGAACAGCGACGAAGTCGAAGTGCAGCGATACGACACGCATGGCAATGCGATTGGAGGCGAAATCCTTCCTCCGAGCGATGGCAACGTCATCGATCCGGGATCCATGTCCGTGACCGTGATGCCCAATGGCGGCTTCGCGGTGAGCTGGGAATCCATCATTTCGAACTCCAATCCTCGAGAGGAACTCTCTCACATCCAGCTCGTCGACGCGAATGGCAATCTCGTCGGCAACCAAGCTCAGACAGACTTTAGCTATACTACCGTCTTCGGTGCGCCGCTTCCGAGGGTGACGCCGCTTGCTAACGGCGGATTCGTCGCGAGCTGGCGCGGCATCGTCGACAACGGCAACACCTACGAAGGTGTCCAGGCCTACAACGCGAGCGGAAACGCAGTCGGCAGCCTCATCGAGTTCAGCGACCTGGGCGCGTTCGGCTCTACCTTTGCCCGCGTGTTTGCGTTGTCCTCCGGCGGCTTCGCCGTCGTCTTGGAAACCGCCGACGACACGAACAGCCGCCAGAATCTCCACATCTACGACAACGACGGTAACTATGTGGGCGACGTCCGGATGGAGGGTGCGGGCGACGGCTCGGATTTCAGCAACATGTCGCTGGCTAACCAGCCCGACGGCAACACCCTTGTCCTGTATGACGTGGAAAACGATACCCTGGTGTCGAGCCGTAACACCGTTCAGACTCTGAACCTGAACGACGGTTTGTCGACGCCGAGCATCCAGACGGGCATTTCGTTCAACGAGAATACGACCGGCACGATTCCGGTGGTCGTCTCGCTCCCCGATCCGGACGGCTCGGAGATTGTCCAGTGGATCGACGTCGCGGGCGTTCCGTCCGGTTGGACGCTGAGCGACGCCGGGGCAACCGTCGTGTTCGATGGATTCGATTGGAAGGTCATCGCCGGCAACGTCGCGCACGGTGGGGAGATCGATCTTTCGCTGACGCCGCCTGCGAATTTCGTTGGATCCGAGGCGCTCACCGTCACCGCGCACGTGGTCGACACCGGCAACGGCAGCCAGAACCAGAGTATTCCGGTCACTTTCAATGTGACGGTGGCCGCCGTAACCCCCGAGCCCGGAAGCACTACGGCCGACATGATCATGCGCGACAGCAACAACGGGAACTACGAGATCTTCGATCTCGGCAACAATACCGTTCTGGCTGCCGGCCTCCTGGGTCAGGTCGGCACGGAGTTGCAGGTTGCGGGACTTGGCGGCTTCTTCGGTACCGACACCTCGGACATGATCCTGCGCGACAGCAACAACGGCGTCTTCGAAATCTATGACATCAGCAATAATACCATCACCAATGCCGTCAACGTGGGCCAAGTCGGACTGGAGTGGAGTGTTTCGGGTTTCGGCGATTTCAGTTCTCGCTCGGGCGAGACCGACATGCTGATGCGCAACAGCAATACGGGTGTGTTCGAGCTTTACGACATCAGAAACAATCAGATCACCTCGGCGGCGCCGGTGGGACAAGTCGGGCTGGAATGGTCGGTGGCGGGCTTCGGGGATTTCTCGACGCAACCCAACGAGAGCGACATGCTGATGCGCAACAACAATACTGGCGTGTTCGAGCTTTACGACATCAGAAACAATCAGATCACCTCGGCGGCGCCGGTGGGACAAGTCGGGCTGGAATGGTCAGTGGCGGGCTTCGGGGATTTCTCAGGTCACGCCAACGAGACCGACATGCTGATGCGCAACAGCAATACCGGCGTGTTCGAGCTTTACGACATCAGCAACAACCAGATCACCTCGGCGGCGCCGGTGGGACAAGTCGGCCTGGAATGGTCGGTGGCCGGCTTTGGCCCGATCAACGGCGCCGGCACAAGCGACATGCTGATGCGCAACACCAATACCGGCGCATTTGAACTCTTCGACATCAGCAATAACGCGATCACCGCGACTACCGGAATGGGGCAAGTCGGACTGGAATGGTCCGTCGCGGGCATCGCCGCAGATACTTCATCTGGATCGGCCCCGGCGGACGCCCAGCTCGCACAGGCGATGGCGTCTTATGCGCCGAGCGCCGCGGCGCCGGCTGCAAATGGCCCGATCGCTGCCACTCAGGTCAGCCCGGCGATTCCGCTCATCGCCGCGCCGCATCCGTCGTAACAAATTTCAAGCGCGGGACTCTTCGGGCGCGGCACGGACGCGTCGATGCCGCTTGGATTGGAAGTTGCGGCGCGGCGGGGTGGTGGTCACTTTGGACTTGACAATTTGTCTCGTTTTCGGATACAAAAACCTCATCCTGCTCGAATCACGGGGGACGCTTCTCGAGACGATCCCTGAAGCGGAGTGGGAGCGGTGCCCGGGATGGGGTTCGTCACCTCATTCCGAGGCGGTTCGGAAACCCGCCCGGCCGGCCACGACGCCGGTCTGCCAGGAGCTGGCTGCCCGGGTGGCGGACGGAGTCACATCCGTTGGCGCTGCCATGAAGCGCGGGACCGGACTGAGCCGAGCAATCGGCGAGAGCCGCGGTAGAGCGCCGGAAGGCGAGCGCGTCTCCCAAAAGGAGCGCGCGCCGTGACCCCGCCCAGCGGCAACGTTCGGATTGCGCGGAGCGGTCTCTTAGTATGCGCCTTTCGGCGCTCCGCCTCCCCTTATTTGTTTGGAGGCTCTTTTTCGTACCGTGGAAGATAGCTCGGGCGCAAAAACGCGCCGCGAGAACGGGGACGTATGCTTTCCGCCTCCACTTGCGTGGGGGCGGATGAAAGCGCGCGCCGCGGGAACCAAATTTGTTTGCTTTCATTCCGGAGGAGAAATGCGATCATGCTCCGAAGAACTTACCCCGGCCGATTGACGCGAGAGCAATGGCTCTCGCTTTCGGACGGGCAACGTTACCTGCTGGCGGCGCGTGCGGATGCGGATCTGCTGGAGTTGTGGCGCAGCTGCAGCAAAAAGACGTGCCGGCGCGCCCATGCGTGCCACGGCGATGAGCGCTGCAGGATACGCCCCCACTTGGCCGACTTCAAAAATCCGAATTTCCGCCAGCCTGGCTACGTCTTCAGTTACCAGCCTGCAAAGCACCTGCGCATCCCGTCCGCGATCCTCGACCATATGGCGTTTTGGCGGGAGCCGCCTGCGCCGGAGCAAATTCTTGAACAGTGCGCGGCGGAAGCAGGTGCGAAAGCCGCGGCGGCCTTGCGGGGGGCCTTCCGTCTGGAACGAAGGCGCGGGTGAACGAGCCCCGCGCGAATCAAATGACGTGTCAAATAATGAACGCGGCGCCACCGCGCGAGAGTTGTCCGCCCGCATTGCGAGCCAACGGGCAGTCGCGCGTTTACGCGCGGGGATCGCGCTCGTGCCCGAAGTGGCCGGCCCCGTTGGCTCCTCGCAATGACGGAAAGCTACGCCTCCTTGCCCCGCGCCGCGTGCATCGCCTTCCACAATACTTCCGGTGTCGCCGGCATTTCGACATGTTTAATGCCGAGCACGGAGAGCGCGTCGACCAGCGCGTTGGCGACCGCCGGCATGGCGCCGACGCAACCGGCCTCGCCAGCGCCCTTGACGCCGAGCGGGTTGGTCTTGGTCGGCACCGGATTGGAACCGACGTGGTAGGAGGGCAGGTCGCTCGCTCGCGGCATGGCGTAGTCCATGAACGAGCCGGTGAGAATCTGGCCCTCGGTGTCGAACCTGATGTCTTCCATCAAAATCTGGCCGACCCCCATGGCGACGCCGCCGTCGATCTGGCCGTGCAGCAGCAGCGGATTGATCACGGTGCCGACATCGTCAACAACGTTGTAGCGGAGAATCTCGACGATGCCGGTATCCTCGTCGATTTCCAGTTCGCAGACGTGGCAGCCGTTCGGGTAGCTCGCCGCCTTGCCCTGATAGATCGCCGTGGAGATGAGGCCGACTTCCATGCCTTCGGGCACGTTCTTCGGGTCGATCGACGCCTTGGCGACTTCCTTGATGGTCATCGTCTGGTTGGTCTTCTGACTCGAGAACACGCCCTCGTTAAAGTTGACGTCGGCAGGGTCGATCTTGAGCATCTTCGCCACGATGGCCTTGCCCTTGGTCTCGATCTTCTCCGCGGCCAGCGTGAAGGCCGAGCCCGAAAACGCCGCCGAGCGCGAACCGCCGGTGCCTTCGGCAAAGAACACCTGGTCAGTGTCGCCCTGGATGTAGGTGACTTCGTTGGGATCGAGGCCGAGCTTGTCGCACACGACCTGCTTGAATGCGGTCTCGTGGCCCTGGCCCTGATTGATGCTGCCGGAGAAGATCGAGACGGTGCCGGTGCGGTCGAACCTGATCTCGGCGCCTTCGAGCCCCGCCGCGGCGGAGCGCTCGATGGTGTTGGAGAAGCCCAGGCCGCGCAGCTTGCCGTTCTTGCGCGAGGCGCCGCGTCGCGTTTCGAAGCCTTTTTTGTCGGCGGCGTCGAGCGCCATGTTCATGTTCTTTTCGAACTCGCCGCAGTCGTAGGTGAAAGTGACGCTGGTCTTGAACGGCAGCGCGCTCGACGGGATGGTGTTGCGGCGGCGCAGGTCCGCCGGATCGATGCCGAGCTGGTCGGCGGCAAGATCGACCATGCGCTCGATGATGTAGCCGGCTTCCGGCCGGCCATTGCCGCGATACGGACGCACCGGCTGGGTGTGGGTGAATACGGCGGTGACGTCGACATGCGAGGCCGGCGTTTTGTAGACGCCGGCGAGCGTGCCGAGATTGCCGGTGAAGGCCGGCATGCCGGTTTGCATATAGGCGCCGATCGCAGCGATAATCTTGGCGCGGAAACCGAGGAAGTTGCCGTCGGCGTCGAGCGCAAGCTCGGCATCGGTGACGTTGTCGCGCGCCTGCGCATCGCACAGGAACGATTCCGAGCGCGTCGCCACCCATTTGACCGGTCGGCCGGTCACTTTGGCGCCGAGCAGCACCAGCGCGCACTCATTGTATACGGCGGACTTCATGCCAAAGCTGCCGCCGATATCGCCGCAGACCACGCGGATCTTGCTGTCGGGCACTTTGAGCACGTTGTTCGACAGTTCGGTCTGGAACACGTTGGTGCGCTGCAAAGTCGTGTAGATGGTGTAGCGGCCCTCGATCGGCTCGTAGAGGCCGATACAGCCGCGCGGCTCCATGCACGCTGCGGTTACCCGATTGATCACAAAATGGTGCTTGACGACATGCGCGGCCTTGGCGAAGGCGGCGTCGGTCGCCTCCTTGTTACCTTCAACTTGAATGAAGCCGATGTTGTTCGGGCAATCGTCCCAGACGAGCGGGACATTGTCCTTCACCGCGTCGCCGGTCGAGACGATCGGCGGGAGCGGCTCATAATCGATTTCGATGAGTTCGGAAGCGTCGACCGCCTGATAGTAAGTGTCGGCGATGACGAAGGCGACGTAGTCGCCGATCATGCGGACGCGATCTTCGACCAGCGCCGGATAGCGCGGCTTATAGCCCGGCGCGCCGTCACGGCGCTTCAATCCGCCCGGTACCGGAAGATCGCCGAAGCCCGCTTTCTTGTAATCGGCGCCGGTCAAAACCGCGAGCACGCCGGGCGCGGCGTTCGCTTTCGAGGTGTCAATCGAGCGGATGCGGGCATGCGCATGCGGCGAACGCAGCACGTAGCCGAACGCCATGCCGGGAAACACCATGTCGGCGACGTAACGGCCGCCGCCTTTGACGAGCCTCGGGTCCTCGAAGCGGGGAACCGGCTGGCCGATCGCAAATTCACCCATCGCATTCCTCGCATCCCGCCGTCGCGGCGTGCTGTTGCCGACCCACACACCTGTGGTGGCTGATTTCTCAGACAAGCCCGGCCGACAGCCGAGCACTCATGAAGGCGCCGGTCTTACCGCGACTTGCCGGGGCCTTCAATCGGGGCCGAGTCGGGAGTACGCTACGGCATCGGTGCCATGCGAACGGGGCCGCCGCCATGCCTGAGACCTTCGAATCTGCCTTGCATGCCCGCGTCGGCGCCATGGTTGACGCCTGCACCCGCTGTGGCAAATGCGTCGAGGTTTGCCCGGTTGCCGGTGCTGCCGGTGTCGACGCCGAGCCGCGGCAGGTGATCGATGGTGTTCTCGACATTCTCCGGCATGGTGAGGGCAACGAGGCCGCGCGCCAGTGGGCGAGCGGTTGCGTGCGGTCCGGCGACTGCATCGAGGCCTGCGACTACGGCGTCAATCCGCGTTTTTTGCTCAGCATGGCCCGCGCCGCCATGGTGCACGCCGTGGAGGACGCAGCCACTTCGCGCCGCAAGGGTGTCGAATACTTTCGCAATACGGCGCGCGACTCTAATCATCTGTCGCGCCTGCAGCTCGACGATGCGCTGCTGGCGAGGCTGGGGCAGGGCGCCAAGCAAAACCCCTCACCCAATGCTCCTCCGCCAGCGGGGGAGGGAAGGGAGGCGGCGCCCGACTTTGTCTTCTACACCGGCTGCAATGTGCTCAAGACGCCGCACATGGCGCTGTTGGCGCTCGATATCATGGATGCGCTCGGCGCCACCTACGAAGTGATGGGTGGTCCGACCCATTGCTGCGGCATCCAGCATTTGCGCGCCGGCGATCTCACGACGTTCGGCCGCTTTGCCGAGAATACACTCGACAAGTTGGCGCAGAGCAAAAGCGGGCAGGTGCTGTCATGGTGCCCGTCCTGCCATGTCCAATTCACCGAAATGACACTGCCGGCGGTGGAGCAGACGCGCGGCTCAAAGCCGTTCGAGATGACGCCGTTCACGATGTTCGTGCGCCAGAATCTCGACCGGCTTCGGCCGCTGTTGCGCGAGCCGGTGCCGATGCGCATCGCGCTCCATAAGCATCCCGGTGTCCGCGGCGTCGTCGAGGCGGCCGAGGAAATTCTCTGGGCGGTGCCCGGTATCGAGATTGTCGATCTGCATCAGCCGCGCGCCGGGCTGCAGGCGAACGACATGAGGGCGTTGCCGAATTATCGCCGCGAAACGCAGCAGGCTGAGCTGCTCGCCGCGGAGGCAGCCGGCATCGATGCGCTGGTCGCGCTCTACCATTCCGACCACCGCGAATTGTGCGCGCATGAGCGCGACTGGCCGTTCCGCATCATGAACATGTACGAGATCGTCGGTGCCAGCATGGGTTTGCATCGGGACGATAACTACAAGCGGCTGAAGATGATGCAGGACGCCGATGCCATCCTCGCCGATTGCAGCGATCTGGTGAGCGAGCACGGCCTCGACGTCGAGACGACGCGGCGCGCCATCAAGGCGATGCTGGCTGAGCAGCCGGTACCCCTGCGCGGCGCTTAAGGCCACTGCATTCAGTTCAATTCGCGGAATACCGGCATCGAATACTTAACCGTGCTGCCGCGCATTATGCTCCGCGGGAACGCGCCGGGCGCGTCCTGACGCATGCTTTATCGCAATTTTAGAGCTTTCCGCGCGAAGAGAGCGCGCAGGGGTCCAGGCATGTCCAACGAAGTTCGCGTTCCTTCTTCGCTCTCCGGCCGTGCGCCGCTCGGCCGCGTCATCGCCGTGAGCGGGTCACAGGCGACCGCGCAATTCTCCGCCAACGCGTCCGCACTGGGCGGAAGCGAATTTGCCTTTTCGGTCGGATCGCTGGTCGGCATCGAGAACGGCGCCTCGCTTGCGATCGGTGCGCTGTGCGACATCACTCTCCAAGCCGCAGCGGGAGATGAAGCGGCTGCCTCCGCGATCGGGCGCATCGATCTTCTTGGTGAGATAGCCGCCGAAAGACGTTTTCAGAGCGGTGTGGCTATCTATCCGAAGATTGGCAGCGCCGTTGTCGGCGTCGGCGCCGACGAACTTAAGACGATCTTCGATCTGGCCAGTCCGCGCACGGTTGAGCTCGGCCGCCTGCAGCAGGACGCCTCGATCGCAGCCACCGTCAATGTCGACGAGATGGTGCGCAAGCATTTCGCCATTTTCGGCTCCACCGGGTCCGGAAAATCGAGCGCGCTCGCGCTCATCCTGCGCAAGATCATGCAGGCACGAAGCGATCTGCGCATTCTCTTGATTGACGCCCACAATGAATATGCCGACTGCTTCGACGGCCACGCATATGTGATAGGGCCGGAAAATCTGAATCTGCCGTTCTGGCTCTTCAACTTCGAAGAGCTTGTGCATATCGTGTTTGGTTCGCGAACCGGTGCCGAGCGCGAGGTCGGTCTGCTGGCGGATCTGATCCCGCTGGCCAAGACCGAGTTCGCACGGGCAAGCGGCGCGCTGCGTTCGAGCTATCGGGGGCCGCAAGCGGACGGTGCCTCGCGCTTCACAGCCGACACTCCGGCGCCCTATCGTCTGGATGACGTCATCGCGGCGGCCGAGAGCCACATGGGCAAGCTCGAGAATCGCGATCTGGCGGTCCAGTACCAGCGGCTCGTCATGCGCATCAACGCCGCACGCCGCAATCCGCGTTACGCGTTCATCTTCGACAGCGCGGCCGACGCTCGCGATCCGATGGTCGAGATTCTGTGCCAGCTCCTGCGGCTCAAGGATCACGAGCAGCCGATGGCCATCGTCCAGCTCGCCGGGTTCCCGGCTGAGACGACGGAAGTGATCGTCTCAGTCCTGTTCCGGCTGGCATTTGAATTCGGTATTTGGAGCGACGGCCTGAGCCCGCTGCTTATCGTTTGCGAGGAAGCGCAAAGCTACGCCAATGTGGATAGCGGTGTGGGCTTCCGTGTCGCCCGCGAGGGCCTGTCGCGCATCGCGGTTGAAGGGCGCAAGCATGGTGTTTTTCTGGGGCTGATCACGCAGCGGCCGCATCAGCTTGATCCCACGCTGATCTCGCAGTGTTCGACCGTGCTCGCCATGCGGCTCGGCCACGAAGACGATCAGAAAATCATCCGCGCCGCGGTGTCGGATTCCGCGAGCCGGCTGTTGGCCTTTCTGCCCTCGCTCGGTACGCGCGAGGCGCTTGTGATCGGCGCCGGCGTGCCGACGGTCACCCGTCTGCGGTTCGAGGCGCTGCCGGAAAATTGCGTGCCGCGGAGCAAGGCAGAATGGAGCGGTGATCTCAACCGCGCGGACAAGATCGACGACAGGACTATCGCCGAAGTGGTGGCGCGGTGGCGCGGTACTGCGCCGAGCGCCAAGCCGGTCGCAGCGCCGCCGCTTGCCGATCTCAACGTACAGACCGGAGATATTGTTGGCTGGTCGGCGCCAAGCCACAGGTGATCGCGGCTAAAACTGTGCAGCTCAGTCCCTGATATCCTGCAGAAACCAATCGGTCGGGATTTCGCGGCCGAGGCCGGCGCGCTTGACGGCCTCATAGACCTTGCCGGCGACGGCGAAGAATTGCGCGCCCTGCAGGTTGCCGCGCTCCGAGTAGGTAATCTGCTCCGGATCGACGCGGCCTTTGGCTTTGCCGTTCACCAAATCGGCCAGCGTGACGCGCTTGTCCGGCAGCGCATTGCCGTGGCGGCGGCGGCCCGGGCGGCCGTCACCGAACTTCCGCTGGCCGGGGCGTGCCTCAAAGCCGACGACCTCGTCGTCGGTGGCAAGCTCAGGCCGTCCGATCGGCGCCGGTGTGTCGCCGAAGCGCAGATAGACATCGACGCGCCGCAGGCTCTCCTCGTCCGGCTTGCCGCTGCCGCCAACATTGACGATGTGCGCACCCTTTTCGAGACGCAGGCCATCGATCACGGACACGGCGGAATCGGTCAAACCGGCAACGATGTCGGCTCCCTTGTACACGTCTTCTGGCCGGTCGCAGACCACGACTTCGATATTGTAAGTCTGCGCCATCTCGCGGCCGAACTGTTCGCGGTGTTCGCGCGTCGGGCTGAACACTTGCAGCTTCTTGATGTTGCGGACCAGCATGAACGCCCGCATGTGCGTGCGCGACATGCCGCCGGAGCCGAGCATGCCGACAACCTCGGCATCCGGCTTGGCGAGATATTTGACGCCGATGCCGCCGTCGGCGCCGACGCGCATGTGCTGCAGGTGGCCATCGTTGATGAAGGCGAGCGGTTCGCCGGTTTCGATCGATGTGAGCAAAATGAGCCCGCAATAGCGGCCCGGCCGCATGCAGTATTTCTCCTGGGTGATCGAGCCCTCGTATTCGGTCTCGTAGATCACGTCCGACTTCATGCGGATGGCGAAATATCCGGCGGTGGAGCCGCCTTCCATGGTGCCCCACTGATAATTCTTCCGCGGATCGGAGGTTGGGATGCGGATGTCGATGCGCGGACGGCAGACCGCCTCGCGCGTCGCCAGCGCCAGATAGGCTCCCTCCAGGGCTGCCATGGTGTCCTCCATGGTCAAAACCTTGGCGACCTCGGCGTTGTTGATGATGAGCGTCATGGGACTGATGACCTGCTGGAGCGCCGTCAGGGCAGTGTGACCATGCCGGTCCAGAACTGTCGCACAGTCCCGGTGTCGATGTCGTATTTGCGGACGAAAGCAAGCTCGCCGTCGTCGGCAATACGGAAAACGGTCAGAGCGGCCGGAACCGTTACGATGCGCTCGCCTTCACGTACCGGAGCCGGCGCAATGCTCGCTGCGACCAGCATGCGGCCGCTGGGATCGATCCCGAAGGTGCGGAGTTCGATGCTGCGCGCATCGGCATTCTGGATCAGCGTCGGTTCGGCGGTTTTCTGATCAATCGTGAACACCGCGATGTCGTTTTGTCCGCCGACGACTGCTGGCTTGCCATCGAAACTCGAGAGGTCCGATGCCCGATTGGTGACATAGACGAACTTGCCGCTCGGATGGATGTGGATCGCGCCCGCGGCTTGCCGCATCGCGGGCGTTTTCGGCAGCGTGTCCTTGACGAATAGCGGCTCACGCGTGAGGCCGGTCTCCGCATCAAGCTCGTAGACATAAAGCTTGTTCTGCCGTTCGATCGAGACGAACACCCATGGCTTGGTTGGATGAAAGTCGAGATGACGCGGTCCGAATCCAAGTCCTGCGCCGGGTGCTATCGAGGCTAGGTTGCGCAGCACGCCGTGTTGGAACGCAAATGTCCTGAGCGCACCGGGATCTTCAGCCTTGCCGGGCTCGGCGTCGTTGCCGCGCGCGACCAGTGTCACCACGCGGTTCGACGGCGCGGTCAGGACCTGATGGGCGTAGATTCCGGTGTCGAGTATTTCCGGCTGCGCGACCGGTGCGCCGATCGAGCCGTCGGCATTGAGGCGATGCACGGTGATGTGGCTCGGATTGTTGTAGGCCGTCAGCAGGTATTCGCCGCTCCGATCGACGCTGAGATGGATGGGGCGCGACGGCAGCGCGGCTGCCTCGCCCTGCGGCCGCAGACTACCGGTCGCAGGATCGATCGCGAGCGCGCTGGCAAAATGTCTGTTGCCCACCACGCGCGGTCCGCCGTTGCTCGACGCCACGTAGAGATGACGCCGCGACGGATGTGGCCAAGCGTATTGGATATTGGCCGGCAATATCACGGCACCGTGCCGCGTCAGCGTGGCGGCATCGACGTCGACATCGAACACGCCAAGCTCGGGCCCGATGGCGGCGTAGTAAACCGTCTTCGTCATCGCCAAAGTCGCCGTTCCACTGCACCGTAGGTCCGGTTTGGCCCACGGCTGAAGACCGGCACTTTGGCAGGAGCCGGGGCAAAGTTCCACCGTAACTTCGGCAATGGGATCGCGACCGGCCGCTGACACGGCTTGCGCATTCTGGCGATGAAGTTTCGTCGGGACGATTTGTGCGAAAGCCGCCTAAAGGCGGTTTGCGCTGTGCGGATTTATTCCGCTGCTACCGAATTGCCGAGATGCATCAGGTTGGCGACCAACGCCTCAATGCGCGCGATCGAGCGGAAATTCGCCGGCCGCATGTCGCGTTCGGGAATTTTGAGATCAAACTCGGCCTCGACGGACAGCATAAGATTAACGAGATCGAGTGACGACAGTCCGTTCTCGCCGAGATCGTCGTCGCTGCCGATCAGGCGGTCAATCGACCGCTTGGCGAGCAACGCCCGCACCAGAGCGTTAACGCGTTCGCTCACACCGGCATTGCTGTGTTCAAGCACGTTGAAACTCCCCGAAATCCGCCGCTTGCGGAGGCCGGCTTCTGTGATGCCATTATCTCATTAACCGAACGTCACTCCGGCATCACGATTTCGCGCGATCCGAGCATTCAGACAGTAACCTTGATGGAAAAGAACCGCGCTAATTGCATCTAAATGACATGATGAATTGGTGTCTTATGATGTACCTCTGAGAGCGTACGCATCGCTGTCGAGGCCCGATTGCGAGGAATCCGAATTCCATCGTGGAGCGCATCCAATGAACATCCGCACTGCGACGATTTCAGGCATCCCGAAGGAGCTTCGGATCCGCGACGCAGGGCGTAACAGTCACCTTGCCCCGAGCGCTGCGGACACCGCCGACTCGGACTGGCGCGCACGCGTCGATAAGATCGTAGCAATCGCGGCAGCGCATGCGACCGTGGTCGACAAAGAATCCCGTTTTCCGAAGGAGGCGATCGCCGCTGCGCGCGCCGAACGCCTGCTCGGTGTCGCGGTGCCGCGCGAGTTCGGCGGTGACGGTTTGAGCGTCGCGGACGTAGCGGACATCTGCTACGCGCTCGGCCGCGCCTGCGCGTCGACCGCCATGATCTATGCCATGCACCAGACCAAGGTCGCGTGCATCGTTCGTCACGGCCGTGGCAGCTCCTGGCACCAGTTGCTGTTGCGCCGGCTTTGCGCGGAGCAGTTGCTGCTCGCGTCATCGACCACGGAAGGACAGGCCGGCGGCGACTTGCGCAACAGCGCGGCGCCGGTCGATGGTGAGACGCGCATCACGCTGGAACGTCAGGCGACGGTGATCTCCTACGGGGAAGCTGCCGACGGCATCGTCACCACAGCGCGCCGCTCGGCCGACGCGGCAAGCTCCGACCAGGTGCTCGTCGCTTTCCTGAAAGAAAATTACACGTTGGAACGCCTCAACGGCTGGGATGCCTTCGGCATGCGCGGTACGTGCAGCGCCGGTTTCAAGCTGGTGGCGTCCGGCCTGCGCGAGCAGATTCTGCCGGCGACCTACGAGAAAATTCACAGCCACACCATGATGCCGTTCGCGCATCTCGTCTGGAGCAGCGCCTGGGCCGGGATCGCGGCGGCGGCCGTCGAGCGCGCCCGCGCCTTCGTGCGCAAGGCGATGCACCGGTCCGGCGGTACGCCGCCGCCGGGCGCCGCACACCTGGCGCGCGCCGACTCCAGCCTGAAGACACTGCGTAGCCTGATCGCCGCCGCGACGCAGCGCTTTGAAGCGACAGCGTCGGACTCGGCGATGTTGGAGTCCATCGAGTTCCAGACCGGCATGAACATGCTCAAAGTCAATGCGTCGGAGTTGGCGGTCGCGACCGTGATGAGTGCGATGCAGACCTGCGGACTCTCGGGCTACCGCAACGACAGCGAGTTCAGCATCGGGCGGCATCTGCGTGACATCCTGTCATCGCCGATCATGATCAGTAACGACCGCATCCTCGCCAATCTCGCGACAGCATCCGTGCTCGGCACGACGCCGGGATCGCTGCGCGACTGACGATAGGGCCGGTCCGATACAACAATAGCCAGAGTGGCAGAGACGAAAAGCAGGAGGCGTTAGGTCCGATGAACGTGGCTTTCAAACAATCGGCTAAAGCAGCTCACACGCTGGATTCCATCGCCGAAGCGCTGCTGCTGCCGTCCGGTATCGACGGCGTCTATGCGCGCACGGCCGTATTTGAACGGGTCGTCGACAGCCTCACCGATCTGATCTCGGAGTACCGTGAGCCGAACACCGAGGTGTTACGGTTCCCGCCTGTCATGAGCCGCCGTCAGGTGGAGAAATCGGGTTACCTGAAGAGCTTTCCGCACTTTCTCGGGTGCGTGAGTTGTCTTGCCGGCGAGGAGTCGGAAATCAGCGCCGCGGTTGATCGTCAGGAAGCTGGCCAGGATTGGACGTCGGCGCTGTCTTCGGCCGATCTGGTTCTCAGTCCCGCGGCCTGCTATCCGGTCTATCCGCTGGCGGCAAGCCGCGGCCAAATGCCCGCCCAAGGGCTACTTTTCGATGTGGCCTGCGACTGCTTCCGCCGCGAGCCCTCAAAGATGCTGGACCGGCTGCAATCGTTCCGCATGCGGGAGTATGTCTGCATCGGTACGCCCGACCAGATCGTGGCATTTCGCGACCGCTGGATGAAGCTTGCAGAAGGATTTGCCAGCCGGTTGGGTCTGAGCTGGCAAATCGATCACGCCAGCGATCCATTCTTCGGCCGGGTCGGGAAATTCATGGCGTTGAGTCAGGTCGAGCAAGACCTGAAATTCGAACTGCTCATCCCCGTGCATTCCATTGAAAAACCGACGGCGTGCATGAGTTTCAACTATCACCGCGATCATTTCGGCGCGACGTGGAATATCCGCACTGCGTCGGGCGAGATCGCCCATACCGGTTGCGTTGCCTTCGGCATCGACCGCCTGGCGCTGGCGCTGTTTGCCACGCATGGTCTCGATCTGGTTGGATGGCCGGAGATGGTGCGCAGGTCGCTCGGGATCTAGACGCCGATCACCGCGTATTCGGTGTAGGCAAGATCGCCGAGGCGCGGTTTCTGCGGGCCCTTAAAATATCGCGGCATGCTGCCGCGGCGATAGAGGCCGATCAGCCCTGGGATCGGCGCGTTGGCGTCGACGATGGCAAAAGGCTTGCCATGCCGAAGCAGGCGGCGGCCAAGCGGCCCAGCAAAGCGAACGAAATCGCCGACATCGCGGCAGTAGATCAGTTGCGCGCACGGCAACAGCTTCTTGACGCGTCGCGGACGGAAGACGAACGGGTAGGCGCGCTCGGACGTGGCGCACCATAGGCTGATGCAGCCCAGATCGGCGTGTTGCACGAGGATGTCTTGTTCCGACGGATCGAACGCGACCGTCGGCCGGGTGCGCGCGTCGAGAATCTTCACGCCGGAGCTGCCGAACAGTCCATTCAGCGCCGGCACAGCAACGAAGACGCCGTCGGAGTAGCGGCAAAAGCCCTGTGCCTCGATGATCGGCCAGGTATGCGGCGCTGCCGAAATATTCAAAAAGGTCACATCCTTGTGCGCAAGCGCGCGTGACACGAGCAGCGATCCATACGACCGAAACTCCGGTTCGACGTACCAGCTCGACAAGTTGCAGCGCCGCAGCGACGCTTCGCCGGTCTGCATCTGTGCGCAGATCAACAGGATCGCGCCGACGAGCTTATCGCCGCTCTCCAACAGGTAACCATATTGCGGCAGGTCAGCCGGCGGCTGCCGCGCGCCAAGCTGGGCCAGCGCGTCCTGCCAGAATTGCACGTCGCGGCTGGGAAAGCCGCGAGCGAGCAATGCTGTGATGCCTGGAACGTCGGTCTCGGTGATCTGACGGCAGCGAATTGCCGGCACAGGCGCAACCTTTTGCGTTGACCACGATCGTATCGTGAACTTGATCGTAAGTGTTGCGCGACTATACCGAGGCGAAATGAACAAAGAGTAGGTCCGCGGCCCATGTCGATAAAGTTAACCATAATGGAGCAGATGGCGCAGGTTGCGCGCGAGCAGGGGCGGGCGCTGGCGCCGCTGCGCGACGATCTGGCGTTGCTCGACTCCGGTCTCGATTCGCTCAGCATCGCCGTGCTGGTGGCACGACTCGAGGACCGGCTTGGCACCGATCCATTCACGAGCGGCGAAGACGTTCATTTCCCGGTGACCGTCGGCGATTTCGTGAAGGCCTATGAAAATGGCGCGCGCTGAGGCGAAGTCGCTGCGCCACTATGTTGAACTCGGCTCGGCGGATCGATTTTTCTTCGATCGCGCCGCGCAGGTGCGCGTCGCCGATCTGGCGCGCGGCACGAGCTTTCGCGGCGGTCTCGGTGACTTGGCCGGCCGGGCGGTTCTTATCGCCACGTCGAGCCAGCTCACGAGCGCGCTCGCCCTGATCGAGCTTGACGGCGTTGTCCGCCGCATCACTATCCTGCCGCCCGATGTCGATCGCGCGCATCTCAACGCGTTGATCGCAGATGCCGAGATCGATGCCGTCGTCATCGACGATGAGGCGCAGCGGGCATCTTACGGTCTTCCGGTCTGTGCCGTGTGCTCCCCGAGCATCGCGCCGATTGAACAGCGCGAACCCGCCGCCTTTCGCACCGAGTGGGTTCTGCTCACCTCCGGCACGACCGGCGTGCCCAAGATGGTGGTGCACAGCCTTGCCGGTCTCGCCGCCGCGATCGCGCCGCGGACCGACAACAACGTGATGGTCTGGGGTACGTTTTACGATATTCGCCGCTATGGCGGCTTGCAGATTTTTCTCCGCGCGGTGTTCGGTGGTGCATCGCTTATTCTATCGAGCGCCGGCGAGCCCGTTGCCGATCATCTCGCGCGGCTGGCCCGGCATGGCGTGACGCATCTGTCGGGTACGCCGTCGCACTGGCGCCGCGCGCTGATGTCGCCGGAGATCGGCAGGATCGCGCCGCGCTACGTGCGGCTGTCAGGCGAAATCGCCGATCAGACGATTCTCGATAATCTGCGCGCTACGTTTCCGCAGGCAAGCATCGGCCATGCTTATGCCTCGACCGAAGCCGGCGTCGGCTTTGCGGTCGATGACAGCCTCGCTGGATTTCCGTCTTCCTATCTCAACGGCGTTCGCAATGGTGTGGAGATGAAGGTCGTGGACGGTTCGTTGTGTCTGCGTTCGTCCGGCGCGGCGTCGGGTTACGTCGCGCGCCGCGCCACGCTGCGCGACGACGACGGCTTCGTCGATTCTGGCGATATGGTGGAGCGGCGCGGCGATCGCTTCTATTTCGTCGGGCGCCGCGGCGGCATCATCAATATCGGGGGCCTGAAGGTTCATCCCGAGGAAGTCGAGGCCGTGATCAACCGGCACCCGCAAGTGCGCATGTCGCTGGTACGGCCGAAGCGCAGCCCGTTTACCGGCGCCATCGCCATCGCCGACGTGGTGTTAAAATCCGAGTGCCAGCGCGCCGAAGATGAGACGGGCCTCAAGAACGAGATTCTCGATCTCTGCCGCAACGCATTGCCGCGGCATAAGGTCCCGGCTGCCATCAGCATTGTGCCTGCGCTTGCGGTCGCTGCGACCGGCAAGCTGGCGCGGCGCGCCTGAGCGACGGTGCAGCGATGACCGAAGCTTTGCGCAACGTTCTGGTCACCGGGGCAAGCCGGGGTCTGGGTCTCGCCATTGCCAGCAAGTTGAGCGCGGTCGGTTACGGCGTCATCGCCGTGGCGCGCGGCCGCAGCAAGCAGGTCACCGAGGCGATCGCAAATGCAGAGCGCAGCAACCACGCGCCGCTGCGTTTTGCACAGTTCGATCTCGGTGAGATCGATGAGATTCCCGATCTGGTCAAGAAATTGCGCCGCGAATTCGGGCCGCTCTACGGGCTCGTCAACAATGCCGCGGTCGGTCACGACGGCGCGCTTGCCATGATGCACAACGCCAAGATCGAACAGCTTGTTCGCCTCAACACGCTGTCGCCGATCGTGCTCACCAAATACGTGGTGCGCTCGATGATGTCGGAGGGCATCGGACGCATCGTCAATGTCGCCTCGATCATCGGCTTTACGGGCTACAGCGGGCTTTCCGCCTATGCGGCCACCAAGGCATCGATGATCGGTTTCACGCGCTCGCTGGCGCGCGAGGTCGGACGGCTCGGCATCAACGTCAATGCCGTCGCGCCAGGATTTCTCGACACCGACATGACGCACGGGCTTGCTGGCGAGCAGCGGCAACGCGTGCTGCGCCGCAGTTCGCTCCGCCGTCTGGCCGACGTGGACGATGTCGCCAATGCGGTCGAATTTCTGCTGGGCGATGGCGGCCGGAGCATCTCCGGCACGGTCCTCACCGTTGATGCCGGCGCGACAGCCTAGCCGGCCTCAGTCTCCGCCGGATCGGTTGTTCGAATTTGTGATTCGCCACAGGCCTGCGTCGGACATTCGAACGCAATCCGGCCATAAAGCGCCATCAGGCACACGCGAGACCACCCGGCCTGTGATAGGTTGCCGGCGTTTGTCGCCCCCTCCCTGCGGTCCAAACCGGCCGCGGCCGACGGGGTTGCGTATTTGTGTGACTCCTTCCCCGCCAGATTTGGAACCGACCGATGAAACTGTTGAGCATTGCCGTCGCCCTGTTCGGCCTTGTTGCGCTGATCCAGCCCATAAGAGAGATGAATGGCGGGATGACCGTACTTGGCATCGTCACGCTGATTGCCGCCTTTACGACGTACCGTTCGGTCGCGATATCGAGTTTCCTCAAAATTTTCGTCGGCGTCTTTTCGGTTGAGACCATCATCTTCGGGCTTGCGGTCGTGGCCGCCCGCGCCGGTTGGTGGCCGAAATATTTTGCCGCGGAACTGCCGCCGGAATCGCTGCCGCTTACGGTCGCGATCTTCGCGATCCTTGTCTATGCCGTGTCGCGGCTGCGCACCGTCGAACAGATCATGCGCATCGCCGACCGTTATTTCGACGCCGGCGAACTGGCACGCGCGCGCATCTGGCCGTTTCACGCCTACGAGTCGCTGGAGCGGCGCATCGCCGCGGCGATGATCGTGTTTCTCGTCGTCATCAATCAGGCCGAGGTTGCCATCACGGTGAGGTTGAATTTCTTCAATCGCGCCTGGTTCGACGCCATTCAGCAGCGGAACGAAACCGTATTCTGGGAGCAGCTTCTGTTCGTGTTCACGCCGTATGCCTTCCTTTACGTGGGGATGACGGTTGTCGAATTGTTCGTGCAGCAGATGCTGGTGCTGCGCTGGCGCACTTGGCTGACCGATCATTTCGTGTCGCGCTGGCTCAACAACCACAATCACTACCGTATCAGCCTGGTCTCCGGTCAGACCGATAACCCCGACCAGCGTATTTCCGAGGACATTTTCCGCTTCATCAACGGCGGCAATGACGGCTCCAATCAGACCTTCGGCCTGTACGATTTCTCCATCCTGTTGATTTCGACCGTCACCACGCTCGTGTCGTTCTCTATCGTGCTATGGACGCTGTCGGAGTCGTTCACTTTCCCCGGCACCAGCGTCGCGCTTCCTGGCTTTCTGTTCTGGGTGGCCCTGATTTATGCGGCCGCGGGCACGATGATCACGCATCTGATCGGGCGGCCATTGATCAAGCTTTATTTTCAGCGCCAGCACATGGAAGCCGATTATCGCTTCTCGCTCGCGCGCTTACGCGAATACTCCGAACAGGTCGCGCTGTTGGACGGCGAGGCGGCGGAGAAAAATCTGCTCGGTGGACGTTTCGCGGCGCTGGTCGCCAATTATTTGGACGTGATCTACCGGCGCATGCGTGTGTGGGCATTCACCCAGTTTTTCGGCCAGATTTCGCCGATCATTCCCTTTATCTTCACCGCGCCATTCTACTTCGCCCGCAAGATCGAACTCGGCACCATGACGCAGACCGCAGGTGCGTTCGCGCAAGTCGCCAACGCGCTGACCTTCTTCGTCAACTACTACATGTATCTTGCCGGCTTCAAATCGGTCGTGGATCGCTTGAATTCGTTCGACGTGGCGATCGACGAGGCACAGGCGCTGAGCGGCGCTGGGCCAGCGCGCCTCGCGGCGGCGAGCGGCAATGCGATCGGGCTCGACGGCGTTGATCTCGCGCTGCCAGACGGCCGACATATTGTCCATGCCCAGCATGTTGAGCTCAAGGGCGGCGAGAGCGTGGCGCTGACCGGCGCCTCCGGTTCCGGCAAGTCAACGTTGTTTCGCACTATTTCCGGCGTCTGGCCGTACGGCACGGGCAGCGTCAGCGAACCTGCCGACCGCAAGATCATGGTGCTGCCGCCGAGGCCGTACATTCCGATCGGCACGTTGCGCTCCGCCGTCACCTATCCGGCAGTCGCTGGCACCTATCGCGACGAGGACATCCGAGCCGCGCTGATCGACGCGCATCTGGGCAGTCTCACTGGCGAGCTCGATCGCGAGGAGGTGTGGTCGCAGCGGTTGTCGAGCGGCGAGCAGCAGCGGTTGGCGTTCGCCCGCGCCTTGCTGCTGCGTCCCGACTGGCTGCTGCTCGACGAGTCCACCTCCGCGGTCGAGGAGAAGCTCGAGGCGGAGCTTTACGCCATGCTGGCTCAGCGCCTGCCTGGTACGACGATCATCTCCATCGGGCACCGTTCGACGCTTGCCGGGCTGCATCGCCGTCATCTCGAAATGGCCCCGGACGGCGATCGTTTCACGCTGCGCGATTCGACGCCTGCCGAAGCCGCAGAGTAGCACGTCGTCGGATCGCAACGGAGCTAGTCTAGAGACGGATCGCGCCTTCTATCAGGCGGGCATGGAGCGCAGCATCGAGCGGCACGAAGGCCTGCCGCGCCGGATCGTCGAAATAGAGCGCGTCCTGCGTTGCCGCAGGATCGTAGCCTTCACGCGCCAGCTCGTTCTTCATGTGCTTGAAGGTCGCGGTGACCTCGATGCGGTCCTTGATGCGCAGAAACAGCGGCCGCGCGTAGGCCGGCAATCGGAGCGAAAGATGCGTGCGCAGCGCCGCGAGATCGAGTGCGTCATCCGCGACGATCGTCGCCATACCGGCCGCGCCTTCGGCCGCCGGCACAGCTACGCCGTACACGGTCGCCTCGGTCACGCCGGGAAATTCCGCGATCGCTTCGGCGACCTCCGCGGTCGCGACGTTCTCGCCTTTCCAGCGGAACGTGTCGCCGACGCGATCGACGAAATAAAAGAAGCCGCCGGCATCCTTGCGCATGAGATCGCCGGTGCGATACCAGGCGTCGCCGCGGGTAAATACGTCGCGCAGGATCTTGCGCTCCGATTCCGCTTTGTTGGTATAGCCCTCAAACGCACCGCCGGCTTTTGATACGCCGTCGCCGATGCGGCCGATGGCCTCGCCCGGCTCATCGGTGGCGCAGCGGATACAGAAGCCGCTGGCGTCTCGCGCTGGCTCGCCGGTAGCACGGTCGAAGCGCACCAGCGCGAGCGGAAAGCGATGGCCGAGAAATGAAGGTACGCGGCCGATAGCGCCGACTTTGCCTTCGACGTTGTAAAGCGAGAAATTGCCTTCGGTCGCAGCATAAAATTCGAGCACACGCGGAATGTCGAATCGCTCCTGGAAACGTTGCCACACGTCGGCGCGAAGCCCGTTGCCGCAGGCGAGCCGCAATCGGTGCGCGCGTTCGCGCGGATGCCCGGGCGCATGCACCAGATAGCGGCATAGCTCGCCGATATACTGGAACAGCGTGCAGTCGAAATCGCAGACCTCGTCCCAGAATTTCTGCGCGGAAAACTTGTCGCGGATGACGACGGAGCCGCCGTTCACCAGTACGGCGCCGGTCGCGACAACGCCGCCGATCGAATGATACATCGGCAGACAATTGTACATGCGGTCGTTCGGGCCGCTGTTCATCAGGCCTGCGAACCACAAGCTCCATTGCAGCAGCCGCTGATGGCTGACATTGGCGGCCTTCGGCAGTCCGGTGGTGCCCGAGGTGTAGATCAAGAGCGCGCGGTCGCCGATATGCGTGGAGCGGCGTTCGGCGGCAGACAAGGCGCCGCCTGGAAAGCGTGCAATGGCTCGATCGATTTGCAAAGATTCGTCGCCGTTCGCCGCACCATGCGCCCAGCGGATCGGCTGGTTCGCCAGATGTGCGCGCGCCGTCTCGAACGCATCGGCCAACTCCGCGGCGACGATGATTTGTTTCGGCGCGACCAGGTCAATACAATGCGCGAGCGAAGGTCCGCGAAGCTGCGTGTTGAGCAGCGCCACGACGCCGCCCGCGGCGGTGATGCCGAGCCAGATTGCCATATAATCGGGACAATTCTGCATCAGGAGCGCGACCGCGTCGCCCTTGGCCACACCGTGGTCGAGAGCCCAGCGCGCATAGCGGCCAGCGCGCGCGGCAAGCTCTGCGAAGGTTAAGGTTTCGCGTGTCGAGAGCAGGGCAGGGGCCGGGCCTTGCGCAACGGCATGGCCGGCAATGATGTCGAGCAGGAGGCGCTGCGGGTTGCGCGCGATCGGCGCCGTTGCTTCCAGCGCGCGCACCCAGTCGCCAAGCGCGCTGTCCTTGCCGCCTGTCTGTCGTGGCGAACGATCTGGTTCAATCAAAGCCATGCGCCATGATCGCCCAATAGGATGAATCTTCCGCTTCAAGATAGATAAAATTAGAAGCGTTTTTTCAGCGATATTCGTCGCATTCGCGCAAAAGCACCGCCATTTGGCGGCATGGAAAAAAATTAAGGTTATTCCATCGAAACCGCGATGGCGGCGTTGTTTGCATCCGTCGCCACGGATAAGAAACCGAGACTCCTTACAATTGCGCCCATTGCCAATACGTGGCGGGGAAGCATGAGACGAGAGACAATCGCTATCCACGGCGGCTACGAGACCGATCCGACAACAAGGTCCGTCGCCGTCCCAATCTATCAGACCGTCGCTTACGAGTTCGAGAGCGCCGATCACGGCGCCGCCTTGTTCAATCTCGAAGCGCCCGGCTACCGCTATAGCCGCATCAGCAATCCAACTACGGAAGTGCTCGAACGCCGCGTCGCCGCGCTTGAAGGCGGCCTCGATGCCTTGTGCGTCGCAAGCGGGCAGGCCGCGCTCAACTATGCGGTGCTCAATCTCGCCGAGATGGGCAGCAACGTCGTTTCGGTGCCGCAGCTTTATGGCACCACCTACGCGCTGTTCGCGCACATTTTCCCGAGCCAGGGCATTACGGTGCGGTTTGCCGAATCCGATCAGGCCGATGCGATCGAAAAGCTGATCGACGCCAAGACGCGCGCCATCTATTGCGAGAGCGTCGGCAATCCCGCCGGCAATATCTGCGACATCGAGGCGCTTGCCGCTGTCGGCCAACGCCATGGCGTCCCGCTGGTCGTCGACAATACCGTGGCGACGCCGCTGATGCTGCGCCCGATCGAATACGGCGCCGACATCATCGTGCATTCGCTCACCAAATTCATGGGCGGTCACGGCACCACGCTCGGTGGCGCCATCGTCGACAGCGGCCGCTTTCCGTGGAAGGCGCACGCCGACCGCTTCGCGATGTTCTCCACGCCGGACGCGTCCTATCACGGCATGGTCTATACAGATCACTTCGGCGATGGCGCCTATATCGCGCGCTGCCGCAGCGTCTATCAGCGCACCACCGGCGCGGTGATCTCGCCGCTGTCGTCGTTCCTCCTGCTGCAGGGCATCGAGTCGGTCGCGCTGCGCGTCGAGCGCCATGTCGAGAATGCGCGCCGCGCCGCCGAATTTCTGCGCGCCGATCCTCGCGTCGCCTGGGTCAACTACGCGGGTTTTGCCGACAATCCCTACAATTCATTGGCGCAGAAATATTTCGGCGGCCGCGCCTGCTCGTTAATGACGTTCGGCATCGCCGGCGGCCTTGAGGCCGGCAAGCGGTTCTACGACGCGCTCAAGCTGTTCAAACGGCTGGTCAACCTCGGTGACTCGAAGTCGCTCGCCTGCCATCCGGCTTCGACCACGCATCGGCAGATGTCGGCGGAGGAGCAGGCCAAAGCCGGTGTGCTGCCGGAGACGATCCGGCTGTCGATCGGCATCGAGCATATCGACGACATCATCGCCGATCTCGACCAGGCGCTGGCGTCGGCGCACGCGCAGCGCTCGCCGCTGCTCGCCGCCGAATAGGCGCTTCGAGGTGCATGGAGAATAGGGCCGATGCCGCTCTTGCTCGACATTGCACAGTCCGCCTCCGTCCACGCCGTTCGCGGCGCGAGCTGCGTCAACGTCGGGCTGATCAACAACATGCCGGACACGGCGCTCGAAGCGACCGAGCGGCAATTCTCCGATCTCATTCGCGCCGGCAGCCGCGATACCGTCGTTCGCCTGCTGCTGTTTGCCATCCCGGAGGTGCCTCGCGGCGAAGCGGCGCGCCGCGACATGGCCGGTCGCTATCGCGATATCGCCGAGTTGTGGGACACCCAGCTTGACGGCCTGATCGTCACAGGCAACGAGCCGAAATCGAAAAACCTCACGGACGAGCCCTATTGGGCGGCGCTGTCGCAGGTCATCGACTGGGCGCGTGGCAATACCTATTCGACCATTTGGTCGTGCCTTGCCGCGCATGCGGCGGTGTTCGCCTCCGACGGCATCGAGCGCCGCCCGTATGCCGAAAAACTCTCCGGCCTGTTCGCGTGTGCGGCCGGCGAGACCCATCCGATGATGCGCGGCGTCGCGTTGCCGATGAATATTCCACACTCGCGCGGCAACGATCTGGCCGAGCGCGACCTCAAGGCCGCCGGCTATCGTATCCTGACCCGCGCTCCCGTGGCCGGCGTCGATACCTTTGCGCGCCAGGAGGGCAGCTTCCACCTGTTCTTCCAGGGGCATCCGGAATACGAGCCGGTGACGCTGCTGCGCGAATACCGCCGCGATATCGGCCGCTTTCTGCGCGGCGAGCGCGACAGCTATCCGGACGCGCCGCAGGACTATTTCGATACCGAGGCGGCGGCATGGGCCGAGGCCTTCCGCGAGCGCGCGATTGCCGAGCGGCACGGCGACCTGATCAAGAATTTTCCGATGCGCGTGCTCGAGGCCGGTCTTGCCGGCGGCTGGCATTCCGTGGCTGGCGCGATCTACGCGAACTGGTTCGAGTACCTCAAGGGCCGCAAGGCCGAGCAGCGCTCGCCGCTCCAGCCGATGCGCCGCGCCTGGCGCGACTGGCCGCTCGGTGGCGCGCGGCCCAATGCCGTTTCGCCTGCGACGGCCCGCTGATAAGGCTCCCCCTGACACAGCCGCGACCGGCCTTGCCGGTTGGCGCCGGCACTCTGTCGGGGCACACGTCATTTACGTTTTGTTGGTGACTGGGGCGGTTAAATGGCGCCTCAGCATAAGGGGCGAACCTTGTCACAGATCACATTTGCGTCTCCCGCCGACGTCGAACTTGTTGACGATCCCATTCCCCCGCACTGGGTGATTGCCGGCTCGCCGCAGGCGCGTTCGCGCCGGCTCGCCTACAGCGCCGACGGCACGTCTTCCACGATGGCGTGGTCGTGCACTGCCGGCCGGTTCAACTGGCATTACTCGGTCGATGAGACCCTGCACATCATTTCCGGCGAAGTGTTCGTCACCGACGAAAAGGGCCAGACGCATCGGCTCGGCGCCGGCGACATGGTGTTCTTTCCGGCCGGCACCAGCAGCGTCTGGAACGTGCCGAACTTCGTTCGCAAGATCGCGTTCTGCCGGCAGAGCATGCCGCGTCCGTGCGGCCTCCTGTTGCGCGTCTGGAACAAGATCGCGCACCGACTCGCCGGCTTTCCGTCGGGCGCCGCGACCGGCGCCGCGCCCACTGCCGCGACCCGCGTCAACACCGGTATCAAGGCGGGCGGCATCGCCGCCCAATAGCTGGCGCATCGCCGTTCCGTGCTATCGTTGTGAGGCCGCGCGCAGACGCGGCGCGTTGCACGAAGGGACGGCTCATGCCCGAAACAATGCCCAAGACCGAAGGCGTTCTGCACTTCACCATTCCGGTGAAGAACCTCGACCGCGCGGAAAAATTCTACACTGACATGCTTGGCTTCGAGAAAGTCGGCCGTACCGACAAGATCGTTTTCCTGCGCGCCGGCGGCGACTTCTTCAACCTGACCTATTCGGCGAATCCTATCACGCTCAATCCCGAGGGTGAGCACCAGATCCATTCGGCGTTCCGCGTGACACCCGAAACCTACGAACACACGATCAAGACGCTGCCGCAAAAGGGTGTCGCGATCTTCAAGGAAGAGAACCGCGAGTCGGGGGTGTTCGTCGGCCGCAGCGCCTACGTCCGCGATCCCGACGGCAATGTCATCGAATTCATCGATCTCAAACGCGCGCCTGCAAGGACCTAAGAAAATGCCGCACAAACCGATCCGCCGCGTCGTCACCGGCCACGACGCCAAGAACGTCGCCAAGGTCATCCGCGAAGGCGCCGCGGCCAACACCAAGACGCCGCGCGACGGTGTCGCTTCGACGCTGATGTGGTGCACTGACTCAATGCCCGCAGACATCGGCATCGGCGCGGATGCCGAAGACATGGGCGCGCGCATTCTCGGCACCGCGCCGCCGGAGAACGGCACGCGTTTCATCGTTATGGAATTCGCTCCCGGTATCGAATCCGAAATGCATCGCACCGAAACCATCGACTACATCGCCGTGCTCGACGGCGAGATCGACATGGAGATGGACGATTCCACTGTCAAACTGCGCGCCGGCGACGTGATGGTGCAACGCGGCACCAATCACGCCTGGGTCAATCGCGGCACCGTGCCGGCCCGCCTCGCCATCGTGCTGCTCGACGCCAAGCCGCTCGGCATCGGCCACCCCCGTGTCCGCGACCAGCAGGCGCGGTGAGCGATCCCGTTCCCACGCTGCGGCACATTCCGCTTATGGCGTCGCGTTGGCGGACGCCGCCACGAGCGTGCGCCATTTCTCCATGTCGGCGCCGATGCGTTGCGCGAGCGCGTCGGGCGAACACGACTCCGCGACAAAGCTTTGCCGCAGCATTGCGTCGCGCATGTCGGCGGTGGTGAGGATCGAGACCAGCGCGCTGTTGAGCTTGGCGACGATGGCGGGCGGCACGCCGAGCGGCGCCGCCATCGCGAGCCACAGCGCGACATCGAAGCCCGGAAAGCCCGCCTCCGCCAAGGTCGGCACGTCGGCGAGCGTCGCGAAGCGCTTCACGCCTGTCGTGGCAAGCGCGCGCAGCTTGCCGGTGCGAATAAGCGGCACCGCGGGTGGCAGCGTCGAGAACTGCATGTCGACGCGGCCGGCGACGACATCGATCACCGCCTGCGCGGACGAGCGATAGGGAATCTGATTGAGCTTGATCCCGGCTTGCTGCTCGAACAGCTTGCCGGCCAAAAAGCCCAGGCTCATGGTGCCGAACGCGGCGTTGCTCAGCGGCTGCCGCCTTGCCTTGGCGAGCGCGACGAGATCGGCGACGCTCTTGACCGGCAGGCCTGGAAACACGGCAAGCACATAGGGCGAGCTGCCCAACAGCGTGATCGGCGTGAAATTCTTCACCGGATCATAGGACAGCTCCGGATTGTAGAGCTTGGCGATGACATTGGTTGTCGTCGAAATCTGGCCGACCGTGTAGCCGTCAGGCGCCGCGCGCGCGAGATCCGCAATGGCGAGCGTGCCGACCGCAGCCGGCTGATTGATGATGACGAATTGCTGGCCGAATCTTTCGCCGAGCTTTTGCGCAACCAGCCGGCAGACATCGTCGCCGGCGCTACCGGCGGCTGCAGGAACGATGAAACGCACCGGCCGCACTGGCCAGTTTGTGTCTACGGCGCTCATCGTCTGCGCGCGTGATTTGGCGCCGGCAAGGAGCAACGGAATCGTGCCGACAACGGTCCGGCGGCTGTAAGTCATGAGTCCCTGCGTCTCCGCTGCATGGCTGGTGGGGTAGTTCATGCGTATCGGCGTTCTAACACAAGGGCGCAACAGTGTATGGTGACGCGCAAGTTCGTGTCATGAAGCGCGCCGCGGCTGTCTGCGGCGACGCGGGGAGGGATCGCGCCGATGATTATCGATTTTCACACGCACGTTTTTCCGCCGGAGGATTTCGAAACCTTCACCGGCACCGGCTTTCACAAGAACGTCGGCGCCAAAAAAGGCCGGCCGCCGGCCACCATCGAGAACGTGCTGGAGGCGGCAAAGATCGGCGGCGTCGATATTTCGGTCATTTCCAATCCGATCCACAATCTGCGCGACATGGACCGCGCCCAGCAGCTCGAACGCTGCCAACGGCAGAATCGCTACAACGCGCAACAGCAGAACAAGTATCCGGGCCAGATCTACGGCATGGCCTCGATCGTGCCGTATGGCGGCGATCCGTTCCTGCGCGAGTTCGAGCGCGCGGTGAAACAGGATGGGCTCAAGGGCGCATGGATTCTTTCAAGCCTGCAGGGCAGCTATCCGGACGACGACGATGCATTCCCGTTCTTTCAGCTTGCGTGCGAACTCGACGTGCCGGTGGTGATCCATCCGCCGTCGGTCGGCTTCGGCGAGGAGCGCATGCGGGATTACCGGTTGGCATCGTCGGTCGGCCGGCCGATGGACGGCGCGCTCGCGGTGGCGCGCATGATCGTGCGCGGCGTGTTCGAAAAACTGCCGAAGCTCAAGGTGATGGCGACGCATCTCGGCGGCGGCATCTGCGAGATGATCGGGCGCATGGACTATGCCTACCGGCTGCAGGACGAGTGCTTCTTCCTCGGTACCTACGAGCCGATGCTGATCAAGCACCAGCCGAGCCATTATCTGAAAATGCTCTATCTGGAGTCGACATCCTACTGGGTGCCGGGCGCACGCTGCGCGTTCGAATCGGTCGGTGCCGATCATTTCGTGTTCGGCACCGATTCGCCGCCGCTGTTCGTGCTGAAAAAAGAAGGCGTCGAGCTGATCGAGAAAATGGGCCTGTCGGCGGAAGACAAGAACAAGGTCTATTACGAGAATGCGAAGAAGCTCTTGAAGCTGTAACCGGCGCGGGCATGCCCGTCTGGCAGCTTACGACATATTTGATGGAAACACTGACCATTCGTCGCATTCATACAGATTGTCGTGCGCTTTCGTAGACAAAGCCGGACGGCCAGACAGTACTCTGCGCGGATACCGCAGCTACCTCAAAGCAAAAAGACTTGGTTCAGTGCGAAAGGACCCGGCCCAAGGGGCCGGGTCTGTGACAAGAAAAGCGCCGGATCGGTTCCGCTCAGCTGTTGATCATCTTGGTAAGGGTCGTGAACCGGTACAGCAGCCGGCGCGCCTCGAAGCTGTTGCCGCGGCCCTCAACCGTCAGCTTGACGAGCTTGAGCTTGAGCCGCTGGATCTCCTGTTCGATGCGAACGGTTTTGCTGATTTTGACGGTCTTCAGGCGAATGTTGGTCTTGGTGTAACGCCGGTGCATGTGGTGGTCGCCGTGATGATCGCCGATCACCGTCCGCTGGATCACCTTGCCATCGCCGGCGCCCATGTTTCCACCCATGTGCCCCATTCCGCCGCCATGCGCGAAGGCCGGAGCGCAGGCGAGTAACACCAGAGCGGCTGCAGCAACGTTGATTGCCAATTTCATGACACGATCTCCTTGTTGGTTGATACGACGCTTGATCGGGAGCCGCCGCGAGCCCGTCCCGCAGCTTTTGACTTCCACGCCGTCGATGTCGCCACCTTGACAAAGAGTCCTGCGGCCGATTGTGAGAAATCCCACAGTTCGAACCGGCCGCTAAAAAACAAAGGCTTAAGCGGCGCGTCTCGATCGTCTCCGAGCGAAGCGGATATCGAGCTGAAATAAGTACCGGCTCTAGAACTGCACCACGGCATCCATCGTCACGTTCGTGAATGCCAGCGCTTGCGCCAATCCGGGAAGCTGCGTGCGGTCGCAGAACGCCGGAATCACCGTCTGCGGCCGCACAGCTTCGACGAGCGCGATCACGTCCGGCAGCCGCGGGTGCACGTTCCAGCGCAGGAATTGCGCGCGGCCGCTTTTGATCAGGCGGTCGGCTGGCGTGTCGGGTGCGCGGTAGCCGGTGAACACGATGGCAGGCTCCGACGTGTGTGCCCAGTCTTCGAGCAATTGTTTGGTGGCGCCGGAGGTGCCGTCGGCGGACCCCGCCAGCATGATGCCGCGCGACTCCTCGATTGGCTTTGCGGCGACGGCGATCGCCCTGATGTCGTCGCCGGCGTCGGCGCGCAGCGACGCTTCATCGGTGCTGACGAGGTGCCGCAGCGCCTGCGCCATGGCGGCGTCGACAAAAATATCGGTGCGTCCGTAGCGCAGAACCTGCAGTGCGAGTTCCGGGCCGCGGCCGTTGGCCGGCACCGGCAGCAAGAGCGGCCCGCGTTCGGCGAGTGGCGCCAGCGCCTTCCAGCAATCGCCTAGCGTTTTCTGATAGGCGGCGCCGTAGGAACAATCGACCAATGCGACCGCGGCCGGTTTGGTGGCTGGATCGTAGGCGTAGAGAATCGATTCCACCGACCAGTCGCCGGTGTAAAGCAGGCCGCCAGCGACGGCGAAGTGCAGCCAGATACCGCCCGGCGCATGGCCGTTGCGTCCGGTCGAGACTTCGATGCCCAAAACTTCGCCCGTACCGCCGGCCGGCAACGGGCACACGTCGAGGCCTTTCGGCAAATCGCGGGCGACGGTGGCGGTGGCATAGACCGGCGGGTTCCCGAGGCTTTGCAGCATGGTCAGGCCGCCGACGTGGTCCTTATGGCCGTGGCTGAGGACGAGCGCATCGACTGGCCCTAGCCCCCTGACATCGGGTAAAAGCCCGGTCGGCGGACCTTCGCCGAGATCGAGCATGATGCGCTTGCCGCCGATCTCCAGCACGAAGCAGGCCGGGCCCTTGGCGCCGACCCCCGAAATCAGCCGTAGCGTGGCAGTTTTTGCGCCCACTATGGGCTCCCTTTGGCTGGCAAGACCGCGTTCGGCGTCCCACATTGACAAGCGTCGGCCGCCTCCCTATTCAACCGCTTCCTCAGGAATAACGCCATGAAAGTCCGTAACTCTTTGAAATCCTTGCGCGGCCGCCATCGCGATAATCGCCTCGTACGGCGCAAGGGCCGCGTCTACGTCATCAATAAGACCCAGCGCCGCTACAAAGCGCGCCAGGGCTGATGGCCTGCGGATTGGACCCGGAGCGGCGCCTGCGCAGCGGGCGTAGCTGCACGCCCAATTACGCCGCATTGTTCACGTCTCTTTGAGCGCTATTGAGGCTTGTTGCCGGCCGGCAGGCGAATAGACTCCAAGGGTCATGAAGCTTCGATTCTCCCGTTTGTGCGCCGTGGCGCTTGCCGCCGTGTTGGCCATACCGCTGGCCGCCTCGGCGCAGGAGCCGCGCAAGCACGGTGGCGGCGGCTGGGCGCAGCCGCCGCGGAAGTTGCCGCCGGTATCTCACGGCGACCCCATGAGCAATCTCGATACGCTCTTCGCGGCGCTGAAAATCGCGCCCGACGAGGCCAGTTCCCAGGCCATCGAGCAGCGCATCTGGGCGGTGTGGATGATCTCCGGCAGCGATACCTGCAATCTCCTGATGTCGCGGGTGAAGCAGGCGACCGACGCCAAGGACTATGATCTCGCGCTCAAGCTTCTGGACGCCGTGGTCGAGATCAAGCCGGATTATGTCGAAGGCTGGAATCAGCGCGCCACGATCTACTATCTGAAGGACGATTACGCCCACGCCATCGCCGACATCGGTCAGGTGCTGGCGCGTGAGCCGCGCCATTTCGGTGCGCTGTCCGGTCTCGGTGTCATCCTTCAGGAGATCGGTGACGATAAGGATGCGCTCAAGGCTTATCGAGATGCGCTCAAGATCGATCCTCACCTTGAAAATATTCCCGACGTGGTGAAGGAACTGTCGGTCAAGGTCGAGGGCCGGGATATCTGATCGCGAAGTCCTGTCATGCTCCGCGCAGGCGGAGCACCCCCTATTCGCCTTAGTCGCTAAACCTCGTCGCGCTGATCGCCGACGAATGCCACCCGCATCATATTGGTGGCGCCGGGCGTGCCGAGCGGGACGCCGGCGACGATGATGATACGCTGGCCGGCCTTGGAGAAACCCTCCTTGAAGGCGAGACGGCAGGCGCGTTCCACCATGTCGTCCTGGTCGTGGGCGTCCTCGGCGATCACGCAGTGAATGCCCCAGACGACCGATAGTTTGCGCGCCGCGCCGACGATCGGCGAAATCGCAACGATCGGACATTGCGGCCGCTCGCGCGACACGCGCAGCCCGGTCGAACCGGACGAGGTCCAGCACATGATGGCGGAGAGGTCGAGCGTCTCGGCGACCTGCCGCGCCGCGGCCGCGATCGCGTCGGCGCCGGTGTGCTCCGGCTCGGTGTTCAGCACGTGCAGTGTTGACAGGTAGTTCGCGTCCTTTTCCACCTGCTCGGCGATGCGGTTCATGGTCGCCACCGCCTCGACGGGATATTGCCCCGCGGCGGATTCCGCCGACAGCATCACGGCGTCGGCGCCATCGAAGATCGCGGTGGCGACATCGGAGACTTCGGCGCGTGTCGGCACCGGGCTCGCGATCATCGATTCCAGCATCTGGGTTGCGACCACGACCGGCTTGCCGGCGCGGCGGCAGGCGCGCGTCATGTCTTTCTGCACGCCGGGCACACGCTCCAACGGCATCTCGACGCCGAGATCGCCACGTGCCACCATCAGCGCGTCGGCGAGATCGAGAATATCGTCGAGCCGTGCTACCGCTTGCGGCTTTTCGATCTTGGCCATCACTGCGGCGCGGCCGCGCGTGATCTTCTTGGCCTCGGCGATGTCCTCGGGGCGCTGAATGAACGAGAGCGCCACCCAGTCGATACCGGCATCCAGCGCCGCTTCGAGATCGGCAATGTCTTTTGCCGTGAGTGCCGCCAGCGGAATCACGGTGTCGGGGAGGCTCACGCCTTTGCGGTTCGAAACTTTGCCGCCGACGTCGACGCGCGCCACGATGCGCTGCGGGCTGGTTTCCGTCGCCTGCAGGCGCAGCTTGCCATCGTCGATGAGAAGGACATCGCCCGGCTTGATGGCGGCGAAGATTTCCGCGTGCGGCAGATGCACACGGGTGGCGTCGCCCGGTGCAGGGTCGGTGTCGAACACAAACTCCTGACCCTTGGTGAGGTTCGCGGAATCGTTCTCGAAGGCGCCGAGCCGCAACTTCGGGCCTTGCAGATCGACCAGGATGCCGATCGGCCGGCTGTTCTCAGCTTCGACAGCGCGGATCGCCGCCACAAGCTCGCGCATGCTGTCGTGGCTGGTGTGGCTCATGTTGATTCGGAACACGTCAGCGCCCGCGGCAAACAGCTTGCCGATGATCGCCTTGTCGCCCGAGGCCGGCCCAAGCGTCGCAACGATTTTGGTCCGCCGCTGCCGCCTCATCGGCCCCTGCTTCCCGGCCCCGGCGGCCGTTGCACGGGCGTGGTCAGCACCGGTGTCCCGCCGGCGGACGGCGGGATTGCGCTCAGTGGATTGCCTGCCGGCAGCGGCTTCGCCGCTGGCTGCTCTGAGGTTTCGGTGAGCTGGACCGTCCAGGTCGACTGCTCGCCGGTATCGACCTCAAAGAATCCTGTGCGGTCGTAGCCGCGCGCCAGACAATTGGCGATGCCCCGAATGGTGAACTCCTTGTCGCGCGTGCACATGAAGGCCGGACCCATCCACTCGCCGCCGTGGTCGTAATCGACCGCGTAGACATAATAGTAACGCGCGACAAGGTTGCCCTTGAGGACGGTTTCGCAGGTCCGTGCCGGCAAGTTCCACCAGCCTTCCGTGCTCCAGCCCTGCGCATCCTTGTAGCCGATGGCGACGCCGACGCGGCTTGCTGTGTTATTGCATAGCCGGAAATTGGCCGCGGCCGGGCGAACCGACGCGGTCAGTCCAATCAATATGACGGCGCACAGCAACAGCCCGCTGACAGCCGTCCTTGTAATAATCCCCTGCCTCATTGCCGGTTCAGCTTCCCACATCAGGACGACGGGCTGTCAACAACGATGGCGCGAAAGTCGGTCACGTTGGTGAATGTCGGTCCGGGCCGAAATAGGTCGCCGATGGCATTGAAAAACCCCGTAGAATCGTTGTCCGCGAGAAACGCGGCGGGATCGAGGCCAGCGGCCCGGGCGCGCTGAAGCGTGGTTGGCTCGACAAAAGCCCCGGCCGGGTCGTCGGGCCGGCCCCGGCCCCCGTCGGTGCCATCGGTGTCGGCAGCCAGCGCGGAAATGCCGGGGGCGCCGCCGAGACGGATGGCAAGCGTCAAGGCGTATTCTTGATTGGGGCCACCCTGGCCTTGGCCGCGCAGCGTCACGGTCAGTTCCCCGCCCGACAGGATGGCGATGCGACGGCCCTGCGCGGCGTAGTTGCGGGCGAGTGCGGCATGTTCGGCGGCGACTTCCCGAGCCTCGCCCTGGAGGCGGTCGCCGAGCACCACAACGGCATAGCCGGCAGCCTCGGCGCGCGCCTTTGCGGCGGCGAGCGCATCGGCCGGGCGGGCGACAATCCGATAGGCGGCGTCGGCAAATACCTTATCGCCGGGCTTCGGCGATTCGTTTTTCGGATCATCCAGCGCGCGACTCGCCGCGTCAGGCAGCGCGAGCCGGTACTTCTGGACGGTGGCGCGGGCGTCGGCGAGCGTGGTCGGATCGGGCACGGTCGGCCCGGAGCCGATGACGGAAGGATCGTCGCCGGGCACGTCGGAAATCGCCAGCGTCGCCAACCGCGCGGGATGGGCGCGCAGCGCCAACCGGCCGCCTTTAATCCGCGAAAGATGTTTGCGCACCGTGTTGATCTCGCCGATGGTGGCGCCGCTGCGCAGCAGCGCTCGCGTCACGTCTTGCTTTTCGGCAAGCGTGAGACCCTGCGCTGGCGCAATCCAGTTGGCAGAAGCGCCGCCCGACAGCAGCACCACGACGAAATCGTCGGGGCCGGCCGCGTCGGCGAACTTAAGGGCGCGCTCGGTTCCGGCGACGCCAGGCGCGTCAGGCACCGGATGGCCGGCCTCGACCACCTCGATGCGTCGCGTCGGCCGGCTGTAGCCGTGGCGGGTGACGGCGATGCCGGCGAGGCGATCCGCGGCGATGCCCCGCTCGGCCATCTGCGCGAGGTAATGCTGTTCCGCCGCTTCGGTCATCGAGCCCGCGGCCTTACCGGCGGCAAGTAGAATGAGCCGCCCAGCCTGGGGGAAATCAGGCAGTTTCACAGGCAGGCATTGGCTCGGATGGGCGGCCGCCACCGCGGTGCGGAACAGCGATTCGAGCAGGGCGCGCGACGGCGTGGTCATCGAATATAGCAAGAAAGCATAGGGTTCCGGCACGAAAATATCGGGTTATGGCAAGAACGCATTCAGGCCTCTATGTTTCGCATGATTACCACGGCCGCCACATTGTCGCGCGGTGTCGCGGGAGGCCGGTTCCTTCGCCGGTTTCCTGCTGGGCCGATCGCTTTGGGAGAACATCATGGAACCTGACGAGAAGACCCGTACCGAACTTGAAGCCGCAGTCTACCGCCGCCTGGTGCAGCACCTGCGCGAGCGCACCGACGTGCAGAACATCGATTTGATGAATCTCGCCGGCTTCTGCCGCAACTGCCTGTCGAACTGGATGAAGGACGCGGCCGACGCCCAAGGCCTGCCGATGTCGAAGGACGAAAGCCGCGAGATCGTCTACGGCATGCCGTTCGACGAATGGCGCGCGAAATATCAGAAGGAAGCGTCGACGCAGCAGAAGGCGGCGTTCGAAAAAGCAAGCCAAAAGCATTAGGTGCACGGACGTTTCATGGCGCCCTGTGCGTTGCGTGGATGAACGCGCGCGCGGCTTGATTTCCTCGCTCACAATTCCGAAACCTCACGACGGTTTTCGGCGGAGCATGCTTCATCGAAAACCGGATCCGGCGCTGGCCGGAATTTTGCGTTTTCATCGTGAGGAGTGCCCGATGGCCAATGCCGCCGTTCGCGACGATCAGCCCGCCGCCGCCCACCGCTTCGCCAAGGAGCAGCTCAAGGCGATCGTCGAGCGAGTCGAACGACTTGAAGAAGAAAAGAAGGCGATTGCCGACGATATCCGCGACGTCTACGGCGAAGCCAAAGTGAACGGCTACGACATCAAGGCGCTGCGCACGGTGGTGCGGCTGCGCAAGCAGGACGCCAACGAGCGCAAGGAGCAGGAGGCAATCCTGGAGACCTATCTGCACGCGCTCGGCATGCTGCTGGAGTAGGACGTCATTCTGGGGCGCGCCGTGAATCTGTGGCTATGGATTCCCGGTTCGCCGCTTCACGGCGCCCGGGAACGACGCGCCTTTACCGCAGCGCGGTGTGGGTGCGGATCTGTGCCCGCGACTGCGCTTGCGTGTAGCTCACCGTGGAGATGACCCCGACGGCCGGGCCGCTGAAATGATCGGCGCTTAGGCCGGGATTTGCCTCGGCACCGAACGTCATCACCACCGATTGCGTCGGCTTTTCCACAAGCGCGGTCAGAGTCCGGTAGTTTTCTGCGCCAAGCATCAGCGCGGTCATGAAGTGGCGTATGTCGGGCGAAACCAGCACCGCGTCGAGCCACGGATTGTCGAACCGCACGCCTTGCAATTGATCCGCTACGCCGCTCGGGTGCGCCGCGACGATGATCGACGTGGCCTGATTGGCGGTACGCTTCACAGCGATCGTGGTGCCGGCCTGCGGTCGGGGCAAGTGCGCCTGCGCCACATGCACGGGCGCGGTTCGCGCCGCGGCCGCAGTGGCTGGCGTTTCCTGGCCGGTCTGCCGCGCATAAGCGAGCGCAAGTTGCGGCGGTACGCGGTCCGCAAACGCGCCGGGCCACGGTGTAAGCGCGCCGGTCATATCGGCGCTGGCAAGCTGCAATGTGCGCTGTCCGTCACCTTTGCTGACGGCGCTCGGCGCGGCGCTGGCACTCTCGGCGGGGCTGGTGGTCGCAATGGCGGGCTGCAGCGGAGCGGCCGCTGTGGCGGGCGGCTGTGTGTAGGAGGCGACCTGATATACGGCGCCGCCGGCACTCGGCTGCGCTGAAGCCGCGGCGGCGATTGCCGCCTGCTGGCGCTTGCGTGCGGCTTCAAGCTGGAGGGCGGCGAACAGCGAATTCATCGGCGCGACGGTTGCGGGCGCGGAGGCGAGGGCCCAATGTGCGGCCTGCGGCGCTGCGGGGGCGGCTTGCGGCGGTGCAGGGGCGGGTGCGGCCTGCGCCACGCGTGCAGGCGCCGGAGCTGCGGTGGGCGCCGGAGGACGCGGCGGAGCGATGGTCTTGCCGTCGGTGTCGCTCGCCAGCACGATATTCTCGTCGAGGCCCTCTTCGCGCGCCTCTTCGCTCCAGGTCGCGGTCGGGTTCTGGCCGCGGTTGCGCAGGTCGGCGAGCGCCACCGCATAGCCCTGCAGCGGATGGCCGTCAGCCGGCAGATACACCGTGCGGCCGTTGGGGAAAACGTGCAGCAGTTCGTTTCGCGTCATGCGCGGCCACATCCGCACTCCGCCGGTATCCATATGCACGAACGGTGACCCCGAAGTCGGATAGAAGCCGACGCCGCCGCGCTGCAGCCGCAGGCCGATTTCGCGGATCTCTTCGAGCCGCACGCCGGGAATATAGAAGTCGATAGCGTGGCCGAGCATGTGCTGGGAGAAACGCGCGACGCCGCGGCTTCGCCGCCGCAGCATCGAATTGGTTTGCGGTGAGCGGTAACCGCACACTATGTCGATCGGCTCTTTCGATCCGGTCTCCCGTTGCACTTCCCATAGCAGATCGATCAGGTGGGGGTCCATGTGGGTCGACTGGCTGCGGCGCCAGTCGCGCAGAAACCAGTTGAGTTTTTCCAGCGCTGCCTCGTCGTAGCGGCCGTCGCGTTTGTAGGTAATGGTGATGCGCTCGTCGGTATGGACGTGGTGCATCGAGATAGTGCGCGTGTCGCCGTCGGCGATCGCGGTTTGCAGCCCACGGCTTGCGAACAACATGATGAGAAGAGCGAGACTGC
>Ga0208849_1000436_pt1 | contig 39265 bp, 36 predicted proteins | sample NGESurdeep072012_10_FD_184470 | JGI IMG/M metagenome (GOLD analysis project Ga0208849, IMG submission 184470) | Arctic peat soil microbial communities from Barrow, Alaska - NGEE Surface sample 53-3 deep-072012 (SPAdes) | ecosystem: Environmental > Terrestrial > Soil > Wetlands > Peat ... | reverse complement strand
ACGGGAGGCATTGGCCGGTCGCCCGCGGCGACCGGGTGCGGTGCGTTCGTTGTACTCATCGCGAACCCAGTCTCGTCATGATGATCAGCGTCGCGATCTGCATGGCACCCGTGATCCCCGCGGTGTAGATGAACCGCTTCATTAGTCGGCCGATCCGTTCGCCGTTAGGAACGGGTTTGTTCATCTCGTACAACACGGCGATATTCGCCGGTTCGAGGACACTGAGCGCGACGGCGGCCATTACACCGACGACGCAGAACGACACGATCAACCACGCGTGATTCGGGCTCGAGGCAGCGAGGTTGCCAGCTTGTCGGGCCACTTGAAAACCGGTGGCGAGCGTCATCATGACCACGGTCGGCATGATGATGACCATCTTGGGCATGAAGCGTGCGGCGAACTCCGCACGAGCGGGGATGGAGAGTCCACCGAGGATAGGTCCAATCACGAATCCCACGAAGAGATCGATGCCTGTCCACAGGCCGCCGCCAACGACGTGATTGAACATCAACCCCCAACGCCAGTTCAAGCCAATCGAAAGGGCGACGAAGACCACCGCGACGGCGACAACGGGAAGTCCCGCCAGAGGCACGACCTGGATCTTCTGTCGAAGGTGAGCCTGACTCGGTATCGTCGCTCCTACCATCGTGTCGTCGCTCACGTTCCCCCCTCGCGAAATCGGTGCAACACCTTTTCTCTGTGCTCAACGTACACGTTCAACTCGCTCGCGTCCATCACTTCGTGCACCGTCGAATCGTCAACATCGCCTGGACGAAGACGGCCATCTGCTGAGGCCCTTCTCAGGACACGCGTTACGCGCCGCAGGTTGTCAGTTGGGTATCGACTGTGCCAAGGTGGTTGCTGAGTCGAGATTCAAATGAAACTGGCAACTGCAATGGGGCGAACGACGTATCGCCGCGAGAGCACGAGAGGAAGCAGCAAATGGAAGTAAAGAAGATTGACGTTGACGCGGTCCGAGCGCAATTTCCCGCGCTGCAGCGAACTTCCGTCGGTGGCGAGGCCGCCGTGTTCTTCGACGGACCTGGTGGCACCCAGGTTCCAAGCTCCGTCATCGAAGCGATGTCCAACTACCTGTCAGGTAGTAACGCAAATATTGAGGGCGAGTTCGAGACCTCCGCGACGACGGATGAAGTGATCGCGAAAGCTCGAAGTTATGGCGCAGCCTTCGTGGGTGGCTCCTCTGACGGCATCTCGTTCGGCCCCAATATGACGACGTTGAACTTCAATTTGATTCGTGCGCTCGGCAGGACATTGAACCCCGGTGACGAAATCATCACGACCGTTCTCGATCACGACGCCAACGTCGCGCCATGGCTCTTGATGGCAGAGGACCGAGGCTTGAAGGTTCGTCAGGTCGGCGTGACGGAAGAGCTGAATCTCGATCTGGCGGACCTGGAATCAAAGTTGAGCGATCGCACCAAAGTCGTCGCCTTCTGTCTCGCGTCGAACGCGGTGGGCACGTTGACGCCCGCCACCGAGATCGCGAAGCTCGCCCACAACGCGGGCGCCCTCGTGTGGGCGGACGCCGTTGCCTACGCGCCACACCGTCGTATTGACGTCGTAGCGTTGGAGTGTGACGTGTTGTTGTGCTCCCCCTACAAATACTTCGGCCCCCACCTCGGGATGTCCTGGATGCGCACCGACCTCGCCGAGACGCTTCCCGCCGAGAGGGTTCGACCAGCCGGTTCGAAACCACCGGGCCACCGGTTCGAGACGGGAACGCAACTGCACGAGAACATCGCGGGGTTTGTCGCCGCGGTTGACTACCTGGCCTCTTTGGGCGACGGCGACGACCTTCGCGGTCGTCTTGACTCCGCGTACCGCGCGATCGAGAGCCGTGAGACAGCGTTGGCGAGTCAGTTGATCGGCGCACTGCGCGAACTGCCGACGCTGCGCCTGACCGGTGTGCAAGGAGCAGATCCAAGCCAACGTGTCGGCACGTTGGGTCTTGTCGTCGAGGGAGAACGTCCGGCGGTGCTCTCTCGCGCCCTCGGAGCGAAGGGCATCTACACCTGGAATGGAAATTTCTACGCTCAGAGCATCGTCGAACATCTCGGTCTTGATCTCGAGGAGGGCCTCCTGCGCATAGGTCTCATGCACTACAACACTGAAAGGGAAATCCAACGCTGCGTCGAGCAGCTTGGTCTCCTTCTTTCAGCGGCGTAGCCAAGGATGGTGAATCGAAGACTCCGGCTCTGTCTCATTGGATTCGGCAACGTGGGTCGTGCTTTCGCGGAGTTGCTCCTCCGAGAGCACGACCGCCTGCAAGAACAGACGGGTCTCGACCTCGTCGTGACCGGAATCTGCACCTCGCGCTTTGGTTCCGTCGTCGACCCCTTGGGCGTCGACCTCCGTCGCGCGCTGGAGTGTTCGAACGCCGGGTCGCCACAGGGGCCACCCGAAGAGTCCACCGTGTTCGTCACGACCTGTCCCGCCGACATCGTCGTCGAGACGACACCACTCGAGCCGTTCACGGGGGCTCTCGGCATTGCGATCATCAGTGCGGCTTTGGGCGATGGACGCAGTGTCGCGAGCGCCAACAAGGGTCCAGTCGCGCACGGACTTCGCGAGCTGAGAGCGTTGGCCGACCGTCACGGCTTGCACTATCGATACGAGTCGGCGGTTGCTGACGGACTGCCAGTCTTTAGTTTGATCGAGCGAACACTTCCAAGTGTCGACGTCACTGCGGTGACAGGCCTTTTGAATTCGACGAGCGGAGTCGTCCTCGAGGCCCTCAGCGAAGGACGCAGTTTCACCGAAGGTGTCGAGGAGGCGAAGGCCCGGGGCATCGTCGAAGACGACGGAGCGTATGACCTCGACGGTTGGGATGCTGCGATCAAGTTGTGCGCACTGTCGGCAGCCCTGTGGGACAAGCCGATCCACGTCGAGGACGTCGAACGCTCACCCGTTTCCGAGGACCTTGCAGCTAGAGCTATCGACGCACGCACGCGCGGGAAGCGCCTCGTGAGCATGTCTACACTTCAGTCAAATCCCGCCAGTGAACATGTCCGAGCAGCGGTGGAACTTACGGAATTAGGCCCCGAGAGTGTGTTCTTTGCGCTCACCGGGACGTCCCTCGGTCTTCGTTTTGAGTCTCGACTCTTGCAGCCGGTCACCATCAGTTGCAGTGATCCACGCCTGTCGGACACGGCCTACGGACTCCTCGCCGACGTGCTTCACATCGGACTCGACGGTTCATCGCAAACGTAGCCGCGTGCAACCGAGTTTTGAACATCGAGTCTGAGGTCGTAAGGTCCCCGCCCTCTTCGCGCCGGTACTTTCCTGCGATCGTCGAGCGAGATCGACGGATTATTGATCCCTCGGGCATCCTTACCTAGTGCCAACGAACTATTCGTGACGCCACCTTGCCGTAACGAAAAGGACCCTGGCGCACGCGTGAGGCTTCTGACATTATGATGCCATGACCACATTCACCAGTCACGAAAACGGAATGCCTAGCTGGATCGACGTCGCCGTCGAGACCGAAGAGCAGGATCATGACCTGCGCGCCTTTCTCACCGCGCTGTTCGACTGGACGTGGGATCTCGGTGGCCCCGAGACGAGTTTCTACTCAATAGCGTCCTCGAACGGCGCACCGGTCCTCGGGCTGTTTCGCTTCGAAGGCGCGCGTGGCGCGGCGACCACGTACTTCACGACGTCCGACGTCGGCGCCACCATTGAGCGAGCAACGGAGCTTGGAGCGACCGTGATGATGCCGGCGAGCCAGGTGATGGATCTAGGTCACACAGCGGTACTCACGGATCCCACGGGCGCGACCTTCGGCCTCTGGCAACCGGGGACCTTTCACGGCTTCGGCGTTCAGTACGAGCCGAACGCGCCGGGTTGGTTCGATCACGCGTCGTCCGACCCTCAGAAGGCCGGTGAGTTTTACGCGGGCCTTACCGGATTCACGCTCACCAACATGGAAGGTGACATGAGGATCTTGCAGAACGGTGAGCAGTGGTTCGCGAGCGTATCCAACGGCCAGGAAGGCGACACCCCGCAGTGGAAGCCCATCTTCGTCGTCGACTCGCTGAAGCGAATTCGCGAAACTGTTCCCCGCCACGGCGGTGCGATTCTCATCGAAGAGATGCCCGTGCCGGGCAGCGCGCTCTGTATCTTCACCGAGCCGGTGAACGGCACCATCATGACGGTCATGGCCGCGGGCGATTACCCCGAATGATCCCAACGCCCGCGTCACGACGCGGCGTCTTTGCTAACTTTCGCCCATGACCACCATCAAGTTTTCCGTCACGGCGCTCGATTGCCCAGCGCCACTCGAACTCGCCGCGTTCTACGCCGCACTCACTGGTCTGGAAGTGGAGCCGCTCGGTGATTTCCCACCCGAGGACGTCACGTGGATCGAACTACTTAACGAAGGTCACCCCTCGCTCGGCTTTCAGAAGGTGCCCTCCTACGTGGCGCCGACGTGGCCCGAGGGACCTATTCCCCAGCAGTTGCACCTCGACTTCACAGTGACAGACCTCGACGAGGGCGAGGCATTCGCGCTCGGCCTCGGCGCGACGAAGGCCGAGTATCAGCCGGGCGACACCTTTCGCGTTTTCCTCGATCCCGTCGGCCATCCTTTTTGCTTGGTCCTGGGGAGCGACGGCTGAACGTCCCTATGTCGACAATCTCATTTAGAGGCGTGAGGAACAACGGATAGACTGACTATTCGCGTCTCGGGGTCTTGATCTCGAGAACACCGAGGACCTGTGGTGCAGCTCGGAGTGCACGCCGCCCTGTCAAGGCGGAGGTCGCGGGTTCAAATCCCGTCAGGTCCGCTCGACACCCCCCTTGGGGTGACGAGGAGGTCGAGTAGCTCAGTTGGTAGAGCGCGCGCCTGAAAAGCGTGAGGTCACCGGATCGACGCCGGTCTCGACCACCATTTGTTCGCGCAGGTTCAACCTCGCGACGTCCGACGATTAGTTGCCTATAGGTGACACGAGAACCTTCGAGTGACGACGACTCGTTGTCTGTCGCCAGGGTCCCACGATCTTCAGCGCGCCACGTTGACCGCGCGCCTTGGGCACGGCCGCCCTCTGCACGCTCGAGACGAGTCCGAGAGAATCGATGCGAGCGACGACGTTCGAACCTTCGAGGCGCGCCACGAGATAGAGGCTCACCTGTCGACGATGGCGTGAGGAGAAGACCTCCGATCGGTACACGTAGTGCGCGGTGACGAGTCCTTCGGCGTTGTCCATCCCCGAACGATAGAGACGACCTGTGACGTCGGCGCGTGCAACAATGCACAGGACCATGGCCAGCGACGCCCTCCCCCTCATCGTGCCCGCCTTCGCTCCTCAACCGCCTGAAACAGCGTGGCCAACCACCGAATGGCCCCGAGGGGAGCACGCACGTCAAGCAGAACTTGACGCCGTCGTCGACGAAGTGTTCACGAGCGAGGAGCTCGCGATCACCAACGCGGTCGTCGTCATCCAAGGGGGGCGCGTCCTCGTCGAGCGCTACGGCGGCGTGCAGGAGTTTTTCGATCGACCGGCGGAGCCCATCAACGCGTCGAGCCAACTGCTCTCGTGGTCGATGGCCAAGTCGATGTTGCACATGGTGATCGGCACCCTCGTGGACGAGGGTCGACTCGATCCCGACCAACTCGCCCCGGTGCCGGAGTGGAGCGACGAGTCCGACGCTCGACACCGCATCAGAGTCCGTGACCTCTTGGCGATGCGTGACGGGCTCGCTTTCGTCGAAGAGTACGAGATCGGCCAAACCAGTCACGTGATCGAGATGCTGTTCGGAGAAGGCCAGGAAGACGTCGCGGGCTACACCGCGCGTCTTCCTCTCGCCCACGAACCCGGGACCTATTTCAACTACTCGAGCGGCACGACGAACGTGCTCAGCCGCGTCGTCGCCGACGTCGTGGGTCACGGCGACTCGTACCGCGACTACCTCACGACGCGTCTCTTCGCGCCCCTCGGCATGACGAGCGCCGTCGCGACCTTCGACCCGACTGGCGTCTTCATCGCGTCGAGTTACGTCCACGCCACCGCGCTCGACTTCGCGAAGTTCGGCCTGCTCTACCTTCGAGGTGGCCAGTGGAACGAGGAGCAGCTCGTCTCACGCGCGTGGGCTGCGACGGCGCAAATCCCACTCAGTGTCGACAACGAAAGTGGCTCGTACTACTCATGGCAGTGGTGGGTCACCGGCGACCAGTACGGCACGTACTGGGCGAGCGGCTACGAGGGCCAGATGATCAACGTCGTGCCCGCGCTCGACGCGCTGATCCTTCGTTTCGGCCACACCTCGGCCGACCACTACCCCGCGCTCGACGCGTGGCGATCGAAGGTCCTCCACGTACTCGACGTGAGCTAGGCGCCCTCGTAGGGAAAGCCGAGGTCGGGCGCGGTGAAGAGTGCTTGGAACCTCAGCCCCTCTTTCGCCGTCATCTCCTCGGCCGTCCCACCGCGATCGACGACCGCCAGGATCAAGACCACCTCTGCGCCGACTTCTTGAGCGACGTGGACGGCCTCGAGCAGACTGGTCCCGCGCGTGACGGTGTCTTCGGTGATGACGACGCGATCGCCCGCGTGCAGCACGCCCGCGATCCGCCCACCCGCGCCGTGATCCTTCACTTCCTTGCGCACGCTGAAGGCGTTGAGCGCCCGACCCCTCGTCGCGGCGACCCCGGCGGTGATGAAGCTCACGCCGTCGGCGCCCATGGTGAGTCCTCCGATGGCGGTCGCGTCGTCGGGGATCGCGTCGAGCACGAGCGCGGCGACGTCGACCATCACGTCGGGGGCGCAGATCGTCTGCTTCGAGTCGATGAACCACGTCGACGTACGACCGGATTTCAACGTGAACTCACCACGTCGTACCGAGTGTTCGAGGAGGTGTTCGCGCACCCGCTCGCGAGCGTCACTCACGCGAGGACCACTTCTCTCGTTCCAGGACGAACCTCGCCGACGAGCGAAGCACCGACGCCGAGCGAGCGAGCGAGCGTCACCGCCGCTTCCGCCGCGCTCGGGTCGACGGCGACGACCATGCCAAGTCCGCAGTTGAAGACGCGCACCATCTCTGCGGCGCTCACGGGACCGCGACGTTGGATCTCGAAGAAGATCTCGGGCGTGGGAAAGCTCTCCATGTCGATCTCGGCGTCGAGGTCGTCGGGCAGTAGTCGCCCGACGTTGCCGACGATGCCGCCACCCGTCACGTGCGCCACGGCGTGCACCGCGGCGCCCAGTTCTTGGCGCAACGTCAGCACGCATGGTGCGTAGATGACCGACGGCACTAAGAGCTCGTCACCGAGCGTGCGCGTCGCGCCCTCGTAGGCGGGCTCCAGCAGCGACGCGTCGCTCGTCACGAGGACCTCGCGCGCGAGTGAGTAGCCGTTGGAGCGAAGACCCGGCGAGTGAAGACCCACGAGCACGTCGCCCGCACGTACGCGCTGCGCTGAGAAGACCTCGCGACTCTCGACGACGCCCAGGGCGAAGCCGGCGACGTCGAGGTCGTCGGGCTTCATGACGCCGCCGTGTTCAGCCGTCTCACCACCGAGGAGCGCCACGTTGGCTTGACGACAGCCGTCCGCGATGCCCGCCACCAAGACGGCGAGCTGCTCTGGATTCACCGACCCAACGGCGACGTAGTCGAGCATGAAGAGTGGTTCGGCACCGACGCAGACCAAGTCGTCCACCAACATGGCAACGAGGTCGACGCCCACCGTGTCGTAGCGTCCGAGGAGTCGAGCGACTTCGAGTTTGGTGCCCACGCCGTCGGCCGAGGCGACGAGCACGGGCTCTTCGTACTTCTTGGTATCGAGCGCGAACAGTCCACCGAAACCGCCGATGCCGCCGAGAACACCGGGACGGAACGTGCTCTCGACGCTCGACTTGAATCGCTCGACGACGTCGTCACCGGCTTCGATCGACACTCCCGCGTCGGCGTACGTTCTCGCGCCGACGACCTCGAGCAGTCGACTCACCAGCGACTTCCGACCGCGCCCAGGGTTACGGGAATCGGCGCCGGGTACGTGCCGGTGAGACAGGCGTCACAACATTCGCCGTCGAGTTGGACCGCGGCGCGAAGGTTCTCGAGCGTGATGAACTCGAGCGTGTCGGACCCGATGAAGTCGTTCATCTCCTGGATGGAGTGGTTCGCCGCCAGTAGGTCGTCGCGGTTGGGCGTGTCGATGCCGTAGTAACACGGCCACATGAAGGGCGGCGACGAGATGCGAAGATGTACTTCCTTCGCGCCCGCGTCGCGCAACATCCCGACGAGCGCCTTCGTGGTGGTGCCGCGCACGATCGAGTCGTCGACGACGATGAGTCGCTGGCCCTCGATGTTCTCCTTCAGTGGATTGAGCTTTCGACGTACGCTCTTCGCGCGCTCGTTCTGGTCGGGTGAGATGAAGGTCCGTCCGATGTAGCGATTCTTCACGAGTCCTTGGCCAAACGGAATCCCTGAAATCTTGGCGTACCCTTCGGCGGCGGGAACGCCCGAGTCGGGCACCCCCATGACGAGGTCGGCCTCGACGTCGGACTGTTGGGCGAGCAACTCTCCCATGCGCCGACGCGTCGAGTGGACCTGGTGGCCCATGAGATACGCGTCGGGACGAGCGAAGTAAACGAACTCGAAAATGCACAACCGCTGCTTGCCTTCCGCGGGCGCGAGCAACTGCTGACTCGTCAGAGTGTCCTTCGTGATCGTCACCATCTCACCCGGAGAGATCTCGCGAACGAAGGTGGCGCCGACGACGTCGAGGGCTGGCGACTCCGAGGCGACGATCCAGCCTTCGGGCGCGTCCGCGGTGCCGAGTCGTCCGAGACAGAGAGGTCGAAAGCCGTAGGGGTCGCGCACGGCGTGCACTTCGTTGGCTTCGAGGATCACCATCGAGAAGGCACCCTCGACGTCGGAGAGGACGACGCGCAGCGCGTCGCTCAGCGTGGTGCCCCTCTCCACCTCGCGCGCCAAGAGTTCGGCGACGAGGTCAGAGTCCGACAGCATCGAGGTGTACTCGATGTCCGCTTCGGCGGCGAGGTGCGTCGTGTTCGTGAGGTTGCCGTTGTGCGCGAGCGCGAAGCCCGACGTGCCAGCTGACCGGTACACGGGCTGCGCCGCCGTCCAGTTGGCCGATCCCGACGTGGAGTAACGAGTGTGACCGATGACGAGCGAACCGGCGAGTGCGCGCAACGTCGATTCCGCGAAGACGTGGCTCACGAGTCCGTTGTCCTTCACGACCGTGATCTGTTGGTTCTGGAAAGTCGCCATGCCCGCGGACTCTTGGCCGCGGTGCTGGAGTGCGAAGAGTGCGTCGTAACAGAGATGCGCGACGTCGCGACCTGGGGCCACTATTCCAACGACGCCGCAGGCTTCTTTCATTTGCACCCCACGTTATGGGTCAAAATGGTGGCGGGCACTACGCCAGTCTCGCACAGCCTCGCGGTCCCTTCTGGCAGGTTGACTACGCTACATCGATGATTGATCTGCACACGCACTCAACGTTCTCCGACGGGTCCGACTCGCCCGCGGCGTTAGCGGCGAAAGCCCACGATCTGGGCCTGAGCGCCCTGGCCCTGACCGACCACGACACCACGGCCAGCCACGACGAGATGGCGACCGCGACGGCCCACTACGGCATCGAGCTCGTGCCGGGCGTCGAGGTATCCCTTCGCGACAACGAGTTCCCCATGCGACGTGGGGGCGAGACCATTCCCCGCAACGTCCACGTCTTGGCGTACTTCTTGCCCCTCGACGCGGACCATCCTCTCCAAAAGGAACTGGCCTCGCTTCGTCACGACCGTGACGTGAGAAACGTCGAACTCGTCAGGGTCTTGCGGGAGAGGGGCTTTGAACTCCTGACGTTGGACTACCTCACGCAGATGTCGGGAAACCTTCATTCCATTGGCCGACCCCACTTCGCTCGCGCCATGTTCGAACTGCACCCCGAGATCGTGGGCGAACGAACGGACGAACGGTGGAATCAGGTCTTCACTGACTGGCTCGGCAACACCGGGCGCGCCTATATCCCCAAGACCAGCATGCCCATCGAACGATTCGTGAACGCCGCCAAGGGATCGCAAACCGTGTTCTCCATTGCGCACCCGCTCGTCAACTACGTGGATGACTTCTCTCCGAACACAATCGAGGCGACCATGCCACGAGTGATGGCGTCGTTGCGCGAGCGAGGCTTTCGAGGGATTGAGGCCTATTACGGCGGCACGAACGCCCCCACGAGGTCGCTCATGGTCAAGCTCACCCGCGACGCGGGCATGATCCCCACCGGTGGATCGGACTTCCACGGCCACTACAAGGAAGACGTGTCGCTCGGCGTGGGTCGCGTGGGTGACCTGCGAGTCCCCGACGAGATCCTCACGGAACTGAAAGCGGCCCGTTAGTTCAACGCGCCGAGAGCGTCTTCGAGCGCGTCGCGTCGCCTCGCGGCGATTCGCGTGACCGGCAGGTCGATCATCGAACCCACTCGCAGCGACTCGCCCCCGACCGTGCCGAGTCTCGAGGTTGGCACACCGGCCGAGCGCGCACGGGCCTGAAAGGCTTCGACGTCGCTCGTCGCCATGACGAATCGACCAGGAAACTCGCTGAAGAGTTCCGCGTGTCCTTCGAGTTCGACGACGTCGGCGCCAAGACCTGTGGCGGCCACCATCTCAGCCAAGGCGCCCGCAAGACCTCCCCCGCCGACGTCGTGCACGGCGGTCACGTCACTGGCGTTTCCCGCGCAGATCGTCGCGATCTCGGCAACCACGAAGTCCAGGGTCAAGGAAAGCGCTGCGTGATCGATATCTTCGATGACCCCACCGCGGCGTCCTCGCTTCGTGGCCCAACGCGATCCCCCGAGTGGATAGGGACGTTCGCCGTCAGCACGGCGCTCGCCCACGAGGACGAGCACGTCGCCCTTTCCCCAATTCCAGCCCGGCGGCGGCGCGACGAGTTCGTCGACGACGCCGAGAAGACCCATCACCGGCGTCGGGTCGATGTCACTGCCGCCACTCTCGTTGTACAGCGAAACGTTGCCACCGATGACCGGGAGCTCCAAGGAGACGCAGGCCTCAGCCATGCCGTCGATCGACTCGGAGAGTTGCCACATCACGTCGGAGTGTTCGGGGTTGCCGAAGTTGAGACAGTTGACGACGGCCTTCGCCTTGGCGCCGACGCAGGCGAGATTGGCCACGCCCTCGATGACCGTCAGTGCGGTGCCGATACGGGGGTCGAGCGCGCACCAGCGGGGATTCGAATCCGTCGAGAGCGCGATGCCTCGCTTCGAGTCAGGCAGTCCCGGTCCGGCCAACCGGAGGAGCGCGGCGTCGCGACCGGGTCCCACGACGGTGTTCAAGAACAGCTGCGTGTCGTACTGACGGTGCACCCACAACGGGTCGACGAGGAGGTCGAGCAGATCCTCGCTCGGTGAACCGATTGGCTCGTCGAAGGTTGGGTCGTCCGCGCGCACGTCGTCGAGGTCGGCCGGGCGTTGGCGCGGCCGGTCGTAGAGGGGCGCGTCGTCGGCGAGCGCCGAGGCGGGCACGTCCGCGAGGATCTCGCCCTCGAAGCCGTTACGGATGCGAAGCATGCCCTGGGTCGTGCCGTCACCGAGCGTCACTGGTTCGACGACGCGACCAACGACGGAGGCGCGCACTTCCCACTTCTCACACAACGCGGTGACCGCGTCCAAGTTCTCGGGCGTGATGATCGCCAACATTCGTTCTTGGCTCTCGGAGGTCATGATCTCGTACGGGGCCATGCCGAGCTGGCGAAGCGGCACAGCCGTCACGTCGACGTCCATGCCGACGCCACCGCGCGCCGCGGTTTCGCTCGTCGCGCACACGAGACCTGCGCCACCGAGGTCCTGGATGCCCACTACCAAGTGATCGTCGAGCAGCGCGAGGCAGGCCTCGATGAGCCGCTTCTCCTCGTAGGGATCGCCGACTTGCACGCTCGGACGTTTCGCGTCGTCGATCGACGCGGCGCCGTCGGCGCCAGAGAATCCCGCCGACGCGAGCACCGACACGCCGCCGATGCCGTCACGTCCCGTGCTTGAACCGAGTAACACGGCGAGGTTGCCCACGCCGGACGCGACGCCGAGGACCAGGCGTTCTTTCGGCAACGCGCCCACGCAGAGCACGTTGACGAGCGGGTTCGAGCTGTAACAGTCGTCAAAGGTCAGTTCGCCGCCGATGGTCGGCACGCCCACGGAGTTGCCGTAACCCGAAATGCCCGACACGACGCCCTCGACCAGCCAACGTTGGCGGGCGTCGGTGAGTTCGCCGAAGAAGAGGGGGTCCATCACGGCGAGCGGTCGCGCGCCCATCGTGAACACGTCGCGAAGGATCCCACCCACGCCCGTCGCGGCACCCTGGTAGGGCTCGATGGCCGACGGGTGGTTATGGCTCTCGATGCGGATCGCGACCGCGATGCCGTCGCCCGCGTCGATGACGCCCGCGTTCTCCCCCGGTCCGACGAGCACGTGGGGAGCTTCCGTCGGCAGACGTCGTAGGTGCAGGCGCGACGATTTGTACGAACAGTGTTCCGACCACATCACGCCGAACAGTGCCAGTTCCAAGTGATTCGGCTCGCGTCCGAGGACGGTCTTGATGCCGTCGAACTCGTCGTCGCTCAGCCCGAGAGCTCGGTGAAGGCTCTGGGGAGGGCAAGTCACGACTACAAACTACTGGCCGTCGAGGAGTGGCTCGGCGCCCCACTCACGCGGTGACGTTGGCCGCGACGAAACTCTCGAGCAGCACGCGACCGTCGGCGCTGCCGAGCAACGTCGACATCGCGCGCTCCGGGTGGGGCATGAGGCCGACGACGTTTCCTCGTTCGTTGGCGAGTCCCGCGATGTCCGCCCGAGAGCCGTTGGGGTTGTCCTTGTAGCGAAGGACGACCTGGCCGTTTTCGTGGATCCTCTCCAACGTCTCGTCGTCACAGGTGTAGGAGCCGGAGAAGTGGTTGATCGGGATGACGAGTTCGTCGTCAAGCGTCGCGCCCGCCGTCAGGACCGAGTTGTTCGACGTGACCACGAGCGTCGTGGGCTGAGAGAGGAACGTGAGGCCGATGTTCTTCTGCAACGCACCCGGAAGGAGACCGGCCTCAGTGAGGACTTGGAAGCCGTTGCAGATACCGAGCACGGGACCGCCCTCCTCGGCGAAGCGCTGCACTGCTTCCATGACGGGTGAGAAGCGCGCGAGCGCGCCGGGGCGAAGGTAGTCGCCGTGCGCGAAACCGCCGGGCAAGATCACCCCGTCAAAGCCGGAAAGGTCGGTCGTCGAGTGCCACACCAGCTCGACCGCGATGCCGAGGGCCTTCATCGCTTCAACCGCGTCGTACTCGCAGTTCGACCCCGGAAAGACGACGACGCCGACGCGTTTCACGGCGCCACCGTTTCGCCGAGGCGCACCGCGGCGTCCTCGATCACGGGGTTCGAGAGCAGACGTTCGGCGAGCGCCGACGCCTTTTCCAACGCCGCTCGCTCGCTCGCGGCGTCGATGGACATTCGAAAGGATTTGCCGGCCTTGACGTTGGAAACACCGCTAAAACCCAGCGCTGGCAAGGCCCGTTCGATGGTGGCACCCTCGGGATCGGCGATGCCGTGGCGGAGCGTGACGTCCACGATTACGAAGTAGTTCACTCCTAGAAACCGTACCAGTCGACGAGAAGGTGTCCGGTAATTCGCTCGTACGCCATAATGTAACGCGCCGACGTGATGTTGACGATGTCGTCCGGCACCGGCGGGGGCGGGGGCACGCGGTCCCACGACGCGTTGGTCAACCAGTCGCGAAACGGTTGCTTGTCAAAGGCGGGTGGTACCTCGCCCGCGCGCACTTGATCGGCCGGCCAGATGCGTGACGAGTCCGGGGTCAAGACCTCATCACAGACGACCAACGCGCCGTCGACGACGCCGAGTTCGAACTTGGTGTCGGCGAGGATGAGCCCCACGTCGTCGAGTCTCTTCGAGGCGCGAGAAAAGAGATCCAGGCACAACGCTTGGGCTTCTTCGAGCCGAGCGGCGCCGATGATCGCGGCCGCAGCGTCGAGGTCGATGTTCTGATCGTGGCCGACCTCTGCCTTGGTCGACGGTGTGAAGATCGGCTCCGGGAAGGGATCCGTGAGCCGAAGTCCCGTGGGAGCGGCCATGTTGTGCACCGTGCCGCGTTCTACGTACTCTTCGAAGGCCTGGCCCGCGAGACGTCCGCGCACGATGCACTCGAGGGGCAACATCTCGGCTCGACGCACCAACATCGAGCGTCCGTGAAGCTCCTCGTGACCAAGGAAGCCCTGCACGACGTCCTCGATCTCGTCGGGGTCGCACGTCTGAAGGGCGCTGGGCACGTCGGCGGCGAACGCGCGCGTCCAGAAATCCGTCAACCCCGTGAGGACCCGTCCCTTTTGCGGGATCGGCTCGTTCATCACGACGTCGTAGGCACTGAGACGATCCGACGCAATCATCAAGAGACGCGCGTCGTCCACCTCGTAGAGGTCACGAACCTTGCCCGAGTAAAGGTGCATGAGATCGAGCTCGTTCACGCGCGCCACGTCAGAGAGTCGAGCACACGACGGCGATGCGCCAAGAGCCGGTCGAGGTCGAACGCCCGGGTCAGCGCCTCGTCGCTCAACGACACTTCGTCGTCGTTCTCGATGACGTCGCGAAAGTTACGTCGCTCCTCGATGGCGATTCGCGCAGCAGATTGCACCACGCGGTACGCGTCGTCGCGCGAGACGCCCGACTCGACGAGTGCGAGCAACACCGACTGAGAGAAGACGAGGCCCAGCGAGGCCTCCGTGAGATTGAAGAGCGCACGCTCCGGACGCAGCACGAGTCCGTCGGCCAGCCAAGTCGCCTTTCGCAACATGTAGACCGTCAGCTGCAGCGCGTCGGGCATGATCACGCGCTCGACGCTCGAGTGCGAGATGTCGCGCTCGTGCCAGAGCGCTACGTCTTCGAGACCGGCCTGGAGGTAACCGCGAAGCACGCGCGCCAAGCCGCTCAGCCGCTCGGCGACGACGGGATTGCGCTTGTGGGGCATCGCGGACGAGCCCTTCTGTCCTGGCGCGAAGGGCTCTTCGACTTCGCCGACTTCGCTCCTCGCGAGATGACGGACCTCGAGTGAGAATTGCTCCATCGACGTGCCGAGCGCCGCGCACGCGTAGAGGACCTGCGCGTGGCGGTCGCGGGCGATCACCTGGGTCGCGGGTACCGGGGTGAGTCCGAGATGCGAGCAGACGTACGTTTCGACGGAAGGGTCGATGTTGGAGAACGTGCCCACCGCACCGCTCAGCTTGCCCACGGCGATGGCGGCGCGCGCGTCGCGCGCGCGTCGAAGGTCGCGATCGACCTGCAGGGCGAAGAGCGCGAACTTCGCGCCGTAGGTCGTCGGCTCCGCGTGCATGCCGTGTGTTCGTCCCATGATCGGCACGTCCACAGCCTCAAGTGCCCGACGGGTCAACGCGTCACGGAGATTCGTCGTCTCGGCGATGACGATGTCCATCGCTGCGGTCAGCGTGGCGCAAAAGGCGGTGTCCACGACGTCCGACGACGTAAGTCCGAAGTGCACCCAGGCGCCCTCGGGCATGCCGATCCGGTCTTGGACGATGTCGACGAAGGCCGCCGTGTCGTGGTTGGTGATCTCTTCGCGCTGATTCACGGCGTCGACGAAGGTCGCGTCGACGACAGGACGACGTTCACGCAGTGCCGCCGCGTCACGGGCCGGCACCACGCCCAGTTCCACCAACGCCTCGGCGGCGAGCAGTTCGACCTCGAGCATGGTGTCAAAACGGTGCTCGTCGCTGAAGAGCTCGGCCACGTCTTTGGGTGCGTACCTCGGAATCACCGTTCTCCCTCGGAAGCCGATTTCGCGATGTCACTTCGTCGAACGCTTCCCTCAAAGGTTATGAGCGCCGCGCCCTCGTACGCGCGACGACGCGCTTCGCTGACGTCCGCGCCCAGTCCCGTCACGGCGAGTACCCGTCCGCCACTCGTCACGAACTGACCCGCGTCGTCACGCGACGTCCCCGCGTGAAAGATGATGACGTTCTCGTTGGGCGTCGCCAGTTGTCCATCAGGCCCGAGCCCGTGGATCACGTCGCCCGAACGTGGACGCTGGGGGTAACCCTGCGCCGCAAGGACGACCGTCACCGCGGCCCCCGACGACGACGCACTGGCGTCGGCGAGCCGTCCGTCAGCCGTACGCAACAACAAGTCGTAGAGGCCGTCACCGTAGAGCGGGACCAGGACTTCGCTCTCGGGGTCGCCGAATCGAACGTTGTACTCGAGCAACTTGGGACCTGACGACGTCAACATGATCCCGGCGTACAGGACGCCTCGAAAGTCGACGTCTCGTCGCTTGAGTTCCGCGAGCGTCGGCGCGATGGCGTCGCGCACGATCTCGTCGCGTTGGGCGTTCGTCATCGACGACATCGGAGCGTACGCGCCCATGCCGCCCGTGTTGGCACCCCGGTCGTCGTCGCCCACGCGTTTGAAATCCTGAGCCGCCGTGAGCGCGAGTACGTCCGTCCCGTCACAGAGCACGTGAAACGAGCACTCCTCGCCGACGAGTCCCTCTTCGATGACGATCGTGGTGCCCGCGTCGCCAAAGGACTCGCCGCTCAACTTGTCGTGGACGTCGGCGCGCGCCTCGTCGATGATGTTGGTGACGGTGACGCCCTTGCCCGCCGCCAGACCGTCGGTCTTGATGACGTAGGGCGGCAACAACGTGTCGAGGAATTCGTACGCCGACTGTTCGTCGCGAAACGTCTCGTACGCCGCGGTCGGCACGCCCGCCGCGGTGAAGAACTCCTTCATGTAGGCCTTCGACCCCTCGAGCTGCGCGCCGTCGACGCCCGGGCCGACGACCAATTTGCCCTGCGCGCGCAACCGGTCCGCGAGGCCCTCGACGAGGGGCTGCTCGGGTCCTACGACGAAGAGGTCCGCGTCGAGTTCGCTCGGTGGCGTCGCGACACACGTGAAGCCGTGGGCGGCGATGCCCGCGTTACCCGGCGTCACGATGACCTCGGCGCTCTTCGACAGGGCCCACGCCAAGGCATGCTCGCGCGCGCCCGATCCGACGACGACGCAACGACTCACGTCGGTCGAACGAACTGCTCTCGACCGGGTCCCACGCTCACCACGGAGATGGTGACGCCGGTGGTCTCTTCCAAGAACTTCACGTACCGCTTCGCCGCGTACGGTAGTTGTCCGTACTGCGTGGCCGACGTGATGTCGGTCTGCCAACCTGGCAACGTCTCGTAAATAGGCGTCACGTCGTGCAGCACCGACTGGTGATAGGGCGGGTGATCGTAGTGGACGCCGTTCGCTTCGTAGCCGACGCAGACTTTGATCTCGGCGAGGGTGTCGAGGACGTCGAGCTTCGTGAGAGCGATCTCCGTCAACGAGTTGAGTCGCGCGGCCTGACGAGCCATGACCGCGTCGAACCAGCCCACGCGGCGTCGCCGGCCCGTGTTGGTGCCGAATTCATGACCGCGTTCGACCAGCAGTTCGGCGAGTTCGCCGTCGAGTTCGGTCGGAAACGGTCCCGCGCCGACGCGCGTGATGTAGGCCTTCGCGATGCCGATGACGTCGGTGATGTCGCGCGGTCCGAGTCCCGCGCCGATGCACGCGCCTCCAGAGATGGGGTTCGACGACGTGACGAAGGGGTAGGTGCCGTGGTCGAGGTCGAGGAACGTGGCCTGGGCGCTCTCGAGGAGTACGCGCTGGTTCGCGGCGAGGGCGTCGTGCACGATGGCGACGGTGTCACCGATCATGGGCGCGACGCGTGGCGCCATCTCGTCGAGGTACTTGGAGGCGATCTCGTCGGCGCTGAGGGCGGGCCGGTTGTAGATCTTGGTGAGGATCAAATTCTTCTCGTGCAGCACCAACGCCAGCTTCTCGCGAAAGATCTTGGGGTCGAGGAGGTCTTGCACGCGAAGTCCGACGCGCGAGGATTTGTCGGCGTAGGCGGGGCCGATGCCGCGCTTGGTAGTGCCGAGCGCGTTCTTGCCCAAGAATCGCTCGGTCAGTCGGTCGAGTTCTTGGTGGTAGGGCATGATCAGGTGCGCGTTGCCGGAGACCACCAGGCGCGACGGGTCGACGCCCCTCGTCGCCAGTGAGTCGTACTCCGCGAGGAGCACGGCGGGATCGACGACGACGCCGTTACCGATGACGGGCGTGATGTGGGGATAGAGCACGCCCGAGGGGACGAGTTGCAGCGCGAAGGCCTCACCGTTGACGACGATCCGGTGGCCCGCGTTGTGGCCGCCCTGATAGCGCACCACCATGTCCATGTCACGAGCGAGGAGGTCAACCGTCCTACCTTTGCCCTCGTCACCCCATTGGGTTCCGACCACTACGGATGCGGGCACTTGACTCCTCCGAGACGGCCTCGTTGCAGGTAAAGCCTACCGTCTGGAAAAAGTGGCTCCGTCGTCTAACGAAGCGTGAGCACCCCATCGATCGCGTCAACGTGGATGGTGTCACCGTCACGAAAGTCGCCCTTCAGCACAGCGAGCGCGAGCGGGTCCTCGATGCGTCGTTGGATGACGCGCTTCAGGGGTCGCGCGCCAAAGACCGGGTCGTAACCCTCGGTGGCGAGGGCCGCGGACGCCGCCGGCGTGACCTCAAGCGTGAGGCGACGCTCGGCGAGACGTCGACGCAGGCGTTCGAGTTGTATGCCCACGATGACGGCCAGGTCGTCTCGGTCCAGGGAGCGAAAGCGGATGATGTCGTCCACGCGATTGATGAACTCGGGACGGAAGAACTCCTCGGGGTCACCAGCCAAGTTGCTCGTCATGATCATGACGACGTTGGTGAAGTCCACCGTTCGGCCTTGCCCGTCGGTCAGGCGTCCGTCGTCGAGGACTTGCAACAACAAGTTGAAGACGTCGGGATGGGCCTTTTCGATCTCGTCGAGCAGCACCACGGCGTAGGGACGGCGCCGGATCGCTTCGGTGAGCTGTCCACCCTCTTCGTAGCCGACGTAGCCCGGCGGCGCGCCGACGAGACGGCTGACGGCGAACTTCTCCATGTACTCACTCATGTCGATGCGGATCATGGCGTGCTCGTCGTCGAAGAGGTACTCCGCGAGGGCACGCGCCAACTCCGTCTTGCCGACGCCCGTTGGTCCAAGAAAGAGGAAGGAGCCAATAGGTCGGTTCGGGTCTGAGAGCCCTGCGCGTGAACGACGGATGGCGTTCGCTACCGCCGTAACCGCCTCGTCTTGACCAACGACGCGCGAGCGCAACAGTTCTTCCATGTGGACCAACTTGTCGAGCTCGCCCTCCAGCAACTTCGACACGGGCACACCCGTCCAGCGACTCACCACGTCGGCGATGTCCTCCGCGTCGACTTCTTCCTTCAAAAAGGCACCGTGCGACTGCAGCTCTTCGAGTTCGCGCGTCGCTTGGTCGATGGTCCGTTCGAGTTCTGGGATCGTCCCGTAGCGAAGGACCGCGGCGCCGTTGAGGTCACCCTGGCGTTCCAGACGTTCGGCCTCGGCGCGACGATCCTCGAACTCCTGTTTCGCCGTTTGAATTTTCGAGATGGCCTGACGTTCCGCCTGCCAGCGCGCGGCGAGCTCGTCGGACTCCTCTTTCAGCGCGGCGTACTCCTCTTCCAGCCTCCCCTTTCGCTCGAGCGAACCGGCGTCGGTCTCGTTCTCGAGGGCAACACGCTCGATGTCGAGTTGGCGAAGACGGCGGATCATGACGTCGAGTTCGGTGGGCATGGAGTCGATCTCGATACGCAACTTCGACGCAGCTTCGTCCATTAGGTCGATGGCCTTATCGGGCAGGAACCGATTGGCCACGTAGCGATTCGACAACGTCGCCGCCGCGACGAGGGCGGCGTCTTGGATGCGCACGCCGTGGTGGACCTCGTAGCGCTCCTTCAGTCCTCGCAGGATGGCGATGGTGTCCTCGACCGAGGGCTCACCCACGAAGACCTGTTGAAAACGACGTTCGAGCGCCGCGTCCTTCTCGATGTACTGGCGATACTCGTCGAGCGTCGTCGCGCCGATCATCCGCAGCTCGCCGCGCGCGAGCAGTGGCTTGATCATGTTGCTCGCGTCCATCGCGCCTTCGCTCGCGCCGGCGCCGACGATGGTGTGCAACTCGTCGATGAAGGTGATGACGTCACCCTGCGCGTCTTGGATCTCCTTCAACACCGCCTTCAGACGTTCCTCGAACTCGCCGCGGTACTTCGCGCCCGCGACCATCGAGCCGACGTCGAGGGCGATGAGGCGACGGTCGCGAAGTGACTCGGGCACGTCGCCTTCGACGATGCGCAGCGCCAACCCCTCGACGATGGCGGTCTTGCCGACGCCCGGTTCACCGATGAGCACGGGATTGTTCTTCGTTCGCCGAGACAAGACCTGGATCACGCGACGGATCTCATCGTCACGTCCGATGACCGGGTCGAGCTTGCCCGCTCTCGCTAGGTCGGTGAGGTTGCGTCCGTACTTCTCGAGCGACTGGAACGTCGCCTCGGGATCCTCGGAGGTGATCCGCGTCGAGCCTCGTATGCCACGCAGCGCCTGGAGCAGTGCGTCGCGCGTCGTGCCCAGTTCGCTCGCCCACGCGACGAGCAGGTGATCGACCGAGAGGTACTCGTCGCCGAGTTCTTGGCGCAGTTCGTCGGCCGACTCGAGGCCGCTACGCGACGCCGGGGAGAGTCCGGGTGACGTCCCGCCCACGGCGCGCGGCTCGCGAGCGACCTGTTCGTTGAGTCGTGCGCTCACCGCGACGGGATCGAGTCCGGCCGCGGTGACGAGTGGCCGCGCGATGCCGTCGGCCTGGTTGAGCAGCGCCAACAACAGATGCGCTGGGGTGACGTTGGGATTGCCCGCGGCGGCGGCCTGCGTGGTCGCCGACTGGAAGGCCTCGCGAGTCTTCAACGTCCAGCGTGCCGGGTCGAGAGCCATCAGCGTTCGCTCCGGGTCCGTCGGGCCCTGTCGATGATGAGCGCGAGTGAGTTCTGCAGCGGCACCAGGTCACGTCGGTAGTGACGGTGCGTCTGTTCGACGTTGGCGCGCGCTTCGTCGGTGAGTGAACTCAGGGCCGCTTGCGCGTCAGCGAGTTCCGTCTCGAGCGCCATGATGCGCTTCACGCCCTCTAAGTTGACGCCCTCGTTCGTAAGTTCTTGTATTCGCCGGAGCGCCACGAGGTCGGCGTCGGAGAAGCGGCGCGACCCGCCCCTCGTGCGCTCCGGGCTCAACAGTCCCCCGCGCTCGTAGTTACGCAGCGTCTGAGGGTGGACGCCCGCGAGCTGGGCGAACACCGAGATGACGTAGACGGCGTGGATCTCTGACTGTTCAGTCACTGACCACCTCCTCCTTCAGGGCGCTGGCCAGTTGTTCGACGAGGCCGCGCTGGTGTTTCGTCAACTTCTTCGGTACGGCGACACTGACCGTGACGAGGAGGTCACCGGCCGCGTTCTTCCCGTGGGCCGACACGCCGCGCCCCTTCACTCGCATAGTGGTACCGGGTTGCGTACCCGCCGGGATCTTAAGCGTGACGGGTTCGTCGAGCGTGGGCACGTCGACGGTAGTGCCGAGCATCACTTGCGTGAGTGGAACCTTGACGGTCGTCGTGACGTTGCGACCACGGCGATCGAAGCGCGGGTCCGGCGTCACGTGGACGTCCACGAAGAGGTCACCCGCGGGCCCGCCGTGCGCGCCGGGGTTGCCCTTACCCTTCAGGCGAATGCGCTGCGAGTCGATGACGCCCGGTGGGATGCGGACGTTGACGCGACGGGCCGAGGGTTCGCGACCGGTGCCGTGACACGTTGGACAGGGCGTGGCAAATCGTCCGCCGCGCCCTTGACAGACCGGACAGACACTCGACATCGCGAAGGGACCTTGATCGTCGTTGATGACGCCGCGGCCGTGGCACCGTTCGCAGGTCACGAACTCACTGCCCGGCGCGCCGCCCGTGCCCTTGCAGGTATGACAGGCGTCGTTGCTCGGCAACGACACGGTCGTCGTGACGCCCTTCACCGCGTCGCGAAAGCTGAGGTGCAGCGCGGTCTCTAAGTCGGCACCGCGTTGCGCGCGTTGGCGCCTCGCGCCACCGAAGAGACCTCCAAAGAGGTCACCCAAATCGGAGAAGTCGCCCGTTTGAAAGTTGAAGCCGCCCGCACCCGGTCCACCGAGCCCGCTCGCCGCAGGACCGAGGCGTCGAACCTCGTCGTACTCCTTGCGCTTGGACTCGTCACCGAGGACGTCGTACGCACTCGAGATCTCCTTGAAGCGCTCCTCGGAGCCGGGATTCGTGTCGGGGTGGTACTGCTTCGCGAGCTTTCGGTACGCGCGCGTGATCTCTTTGTCGGTCGCACTCGAGGTGAGACCTAAGACCTGGTAGTAGTCCTTCTCGAACCACTCACGTTCGGCCATACCCTCACTATCCCCTGACTTTCACCATTGCCGGACGTAGCACCACGCCCTTCCAGCGATAGCCCGCTCGAAGTACTTCCTCGACCATAGGACCGTCGCTCTCTTCGTCACCTTCTGCGTGCGCGACCGCGTCTTCGATCTGAGGATCGAAGGCTGCGCCGACGTTGTCGATGCGCTCGAGACCCTCGCGACGCAGCGTGTCGAGCAACAGCCCGCGCGCTTGAGCGAGCGCGACCGCCTCGGGGCTCTCCACGTTGGCGAAGTGCGCCAACGCGTAGTCGAAGGCGTCGATGACCGGCAGGACTTTCGACACGAGATCGCCCGCGGCGCGCGTCGCCGCGTCCTCCGAGGAGCGAGACACGCGCTTGCGGTAGTTCTCGAAATCGGCCTGGAGACGCTGCAACGCGTCGAGGTACTCGTCGCGTTGAATCTCGACTTCACTTCTCGTGTCGAACGCCTCGGTGGCGTCGTCGATCGACGGCGCCACCGATTCGTTCTGCTCTACTTCGTCGCTCACGGCTCGTCCACGATCTCGGCGTCGACGATGTCGTCGTCGTCACCGGCGGGAGCCGCGGGCTCACTCTGATTGGACTTCGCGGCCTCTTCGTAGAGACGCTGGCTGAAGCCCTGGCTCGCGGTCAGCAACTTCTCGGTCGCGGCCTTGATCGCGTCGAGGTCGGTGCCGTTGAGGGACTCCTTCAGTGTCGCGAGTGCGCCTTCGACGTCCTCGCGCTCACTGCCCTGGAACGACTCGGCTTGGTCCTTCAACAGCTTCTCGGTCGAGTACACGAGTCCGTCAGCGTTGTTGCGGACTTCGGCTTCCGCGCGTCGCGTGCGATCCTCCTCGGCGTGCGCTTCGGCGTCACGGACCATGCGGTCGATCTCGTCCTTCGAAAGTGACGAACCACCGGTGATGGTCATCGACTGGGTCGCGCCCGTCGCCTGGTCCTTCGCCGAGACGTGCACGATGCCGTTCGCGTCGATGTCGAAGGTGACCTCGATCTGGGGAACGCCACGCGGCGACGGAGGGATACCCACGAGTTGGAACTTGCCCAACGTCTGGTTGTACGACGCCATCTCGCGCTCGCCCTGGAGGACGTGCACTTCGACGGACGGCTGGTTGTCGTCGGCGGTCGTGAACGTCTGGGACTTCTTCGTCGGGATGGTGGTGTTGCGCTCGATGATCTTCGTCATGACGCCACCCTTGGTCTCGATGCCGAGTGACAACGGCGTCACGTCGAGCAGCAAGATGTCCTTCACGTCGCCCTTCAACACGCCCGCCTGGACGGCCGCGCCGATGGCGACGACTTCGTCGGGGTTCACGCTCTTGTTGGGCTCTTTACCCGTCACCTTCGTGACGAGCTCTTGGACGGCCGGGATACGCGTCGATCCGCCGACCATGATGACGTGGTCGATCTTGTCGAGCGTGAGACCCGCGTCCTTGATCGCCTGATCGAACGGCTTGCGACAGCGCTCGACCAGATCGGCCGTCAGTTCGTTGAACTTGGCCCGCGTCAGTTTGAGGTCCAAGTGCTTGGGGCCGTCAGCGGTCGCGGTGATGAAGGGCAGGTTGACCTGCGTCTCTTGCACGGCGGAGAGTTCGATCTTCGCCTTCTCCGCAGCTTCCTTCAGGCGTTGGACCGCCATCTTGTCGGCGGAGAGGTCGACGCCTTCGGTGTCCTTGAAGGTCTTCACGAGCCACGCCATGACGGCGTCGTCCCAGTCGTCGCCACCGAGGTGCGTGTCGCCGTGGGTCGACTTCACTTCGAAGACGCCGTCGGCGATCTCGAGGACGGACACGTCGAAGGTGCCGCCACCGAGGTCGAAGACCAAGACGGTCTGCTCTTCGGGCCCCTTGTCGAGTCCGTAGGCCAACGCGGCCGCGGTCGGCTCGTTCACGATGCGCAACACTTCGAGGCCGGCGATCTGTCCCGCCTCTTTCGTGGCGGTGCGCTGGGCGTCGTTGAAGTACGCCGGCACGGTGATGACGGCCTGGGTCACGGTGTCACCGAGGTAGGCCTCGGCGTCGCGCTTCAACTTCTGCAAGATCCGCGCGGAGATCTCTTGGGCGGTGTACTTGGTGCCGTCGATATCGACGCTCCAGTTCTCGCCCATGTGTCGCTTCACCGATCGAATAGTGCGATCGGGGTTGGTGATGGCTTGACGCTTCGCGACTTCACCGACCAAGACCTCACCGGTCTTGGAGAATCCGACCACCGAGGGGGTCGTGCGGCTGCCTTCAGCGTTGGGGATGACGACGGGCTCTCCCGCCTCCAACGCACTCACCACTGAGTTCGTGGTACCGAGGTCGATACCGACTGCCTTTGCCATGAAAACTCCTTAGTTCACGCTCTGGCTGGCCGGACCGTCCGGGAAACCAGATTTCCTGCCATCCATCCTACAGAGTTGAGCCCCTACTTGTCAAGAAAAATTATAAGAAGTGTTACAAGTCTGTAATTCTAGGAGTTTTACGGCGTTCTTAGCGGTGGCGACCTGAGCGGATTTCGGTCCCAGGACTACGCTCGAGAGGTGCTTGATCTCATTTTGCTGCGCCACGGACGCTCGACCTGGAACGATCTCAACCTCTTCACCGGGTGGCAGGACGTCGACCTCTCCCCCGAGGGCGAAGCCGAGGCCCGAGCGGCCGGGCTCCTTCTCGCCGCCGAACCCGACCTCGACCTGCGGGTCCTGCACACGTCGGTCCTTACGAGAGCCATTCGCACGGCCGATATTGCCCTGCACGCGGCCGATCGCTCGTGGCTCGGGGTGCGCAGGAGCTGGCGTCTCAACGAGCGCCACTACGGCGACCTCACGGGCAAAGACAAGAAGCAGACGGCCGACGAGTTCGGCATCGACCAAGTGAAGATCTGGAGGCGATCCTTCGACGTCGCGCCGCCGCCCCTACCCCTCGACGATCCACGAGGCAGCGCTCACGACCCGCGCTACCGCGACGTCGCGGCCGAATCGATTCCGCGAAGCGAGTGCCTGAAGGACGTCGTCGCTCGGGTGACCCCGTACTTTCGCGACGTGATCGGCGAGGACCTCAAGTCCGAGGGCGTGCGCGGTGGCGCGGTGCTCGTCGTCGCCCACGGCAACTCAATCCGTGCCCTTCGCATGGTGTTACAGAACATCAGTGAGAACGAGATCACCGACCTGGAGGTCCCGACCGGTATTCCCTATCGCCTCACGTTGGACCGAGAGCTCAACGTCCTGGCGGCGAACTACCTCGGTGACCCCGAGACCGCCACGAGGGCAGCCGAGGCAGTCGCACGCCAGGCCGGTTGAGCTAGCTAGAGGGCCTCGGGTCCTCGTTCGTTGGTGCGGATGCGCACCACGTGCTCCACGTCCGTCACCCACGCCATGCCGTCACCAACGGTGTCGGTTCGCGCGGCCGCGACGATGGCTTCGATGAGTTCGTCCACGATTTCATCCGTGCACGTGATCTCGACGCGGATCTTGTCGACGAAGTCGAACTCGTACTCCTTGCCGCGGTAGATCTCGATGTGACCCCCCGTGTGCCCGAAGCCTCGAGCCTGGGTCACCGTCATGCCGGTGATACCCACGTCTTTGACGGCGACCTTGACCTCGTCGAGTTTGAAGGGCTTTATGACTGCGGTAACTAGCTTCATGGTCTCTCCTTAGACGTTGTCAGCGTGCGAGTGGCTGGGCGATCCGACGGGCTCACCGAAGGTGGGCTCGGGGAAGGCTTCTTCTTCGTGAATCGCGATGTCACCCTCACGCAAGGTCTCTTCAGACTCTCGCAGACCTCCGAGTAGCAACTTAACGACGTAGAACACGAGGGCGGTACCGGCCGCGGTGTAGCCAATGATCCACAGCGCCGCGAGGAACTGCTCCCACAGTTGGTGGAACGAGTGACCGAAGAACCAACCGGCGACGTGGAAGTTGCCCGGGCCCTTGTAGTTCTTGCCCTTGATGCCGTACTGGACCATGTTGGGGTCGGCGAGGATGCCGACCAACAGACCACCGGTGAGTCCCGCGAAGCCGTGGGTGTACACGACACCGAGGGCGTCGTCGACCTTGGAGAAGGGACGGCACTTCGAAAGGAAGTTCCAGACAACCCAGACGACGGATGAGGCCACGATGCCGACGATCAACGCGCCCGTGCCGTTCACCCATCCAGCGCTCGGGGTGATAGCGACAAGACCACAGATCATGCCATTTATTGCGCCCAAGAACGTGGGCTTCTTCTGCTTGGAGAGGAACATGTCCCAGAAGAGCCAGGTGAGCAGTGCCGCCGCCGTGACGACGTTCGTGTTGAGCACGGCCGACGCGGCGTCCGCGCCCGCGTAGAAAGGGTCACCACCGTTGAACCCGTTCCAGCCGAGCCAGAGGATGCCCGCTCCCACGGCGACCATCATCAGGTTGCTCGGGAACGCGTTCTCTCGATCCTGCCAACGCCTCGGTCCGACGATCCACGCGCCCACGAAGGCGGCGACGCCGGCGGAGAGGTGGATGACGTACCCACCGGAGTAGTCGACGGCACCCTTCTGTGAGAAGAAGCCACCGCCCCAGAGCAGGGCCGCGTTCACGCAGTAGACGACGGTGATCCACAGGGGCACGATGAGCAGCCAGGCCTTGAACTTCAGTCGACCGACGAGCGCGCCCATGAACAACAGCGGCGTGATCGCGGCGAAGACGAACTGGAAGTACGCGAGGGTCGCCGTCGGGAAGTGGAACGGGATCAACGAGTTCGCGCCCGAGACGGCCTGACCCTGTTCGGAGCTGGCCGTCGACAGGGGCTGGAAGTGGCCGATGAAGCCGCTCCAGAACGATCCGGTCGGCCCGAAGTGCGACAACGTGCCAAAGGCCATGTTGTAGCCCCAGAGCATCCAGACGACGAGGGTCAGCGAGAAGCCCGCGAAGGTCATCAACATCGTGTTGACGATCCACTTCTTTCGAACCAGACCGCCGTACAAGACAGCCAGTCCGGGCAGACTCATCAGTCCGACGAGCGTCGCGGCAACGAGCTGCCACGTATTGTCAGCCGGATTGAGCCAATTGGGATAGGGAAGGTAGGTTGCGGCCTCGAGCACGTCCACTCCTCTTTCATAAGAGAGGGCGACGCTGACCTCAAGATGTAAGAAGTGTCGCAAGTGAGGATTACGAAATAGTTAGCACCGTGTTTCGGGCGTGTGAATTGGTACTTTTGTACGGCCCCCGGGGAATCAGGAAAGCGAGCGCTCGACGACTTGGGCGATGTCCATCACCGAGACGTCGTCGCCCCGACCGCTCGCCTTCACGGCGTCGTCCAACATGATCATGCAGAAGGGACAGGCCGTCGAGATGATGTCGGCCCCGGTGCCCAGGGCCTCCTCGGTGCGCTCCATGTTGACGCGTTTGCCGATGTTCTCTTCCATCCACATGCGTGCGCCGCCCGCCCCGCAGCAAAAGCCCTTCTCTCGACAACGCCCCATCTCCACCTTCGTGACCCCGGGGATGGCGTCGAGCACGTCGCGCGGTTCGTCAAAGACGCGGTTGTGGCGCCCGAGATAGCAGGGGTCGTGGTAGGTGACGGTGCCGGTGTAGGCGACGCCGGGCACGAGTCGACCGGCCGCCATGAGGTGACTGAGGAGTTCGGCGTGGTGGATCACTTCGTAGTCGCCCCCGAGGGCCGGGTACTCGTTCTTCATGGTGTTGAAGCAGTGCGGACAGCTCGCGACGATCTTCTTCGCGTGCGCCTCGTCGAGCGTCGCGATGTTGGCCTTCGCCATCTCCTGGAAGAGGTACTCGTTGCCCATGCGTCGCGCTGGGTCCCCGGTGCAGGACTCGCGCGGCCCGAGAATCCCGAAGCTGACGCCGGCGCGGTGCAGCATGCGCGCGGTCGAGACAATCTGCTTGCGCCCGCGCTCGTCAAGCGAACCGGCGCAGCCCACCCAGTAGAGGTACTCGACTTCGTCGGGTATGACGTCGTCAAAGACCGGCACCTCGAAGTCGAGCGCGGCCAACCACTCGGTGCGCTTGCTCGAACCGAGTCCCCACGGGTCGCCTTGGTTCTCCAAGTTGCGCAACAAAAGTCCGGCTTCGGTCGGAAAGCGCGACTCCATCAGTACCTCGAAGCGGCGCATGTCGATGATGGCGTCGACGTGCTCGATATCGACGGGGCACTCCTGCACGCAGGCACCACACGTCGTGCACGACCACAGGACGTCGGGGTCGATGGTGGTCGGCACGAGTGTCGCGACGTCGCCGTCACGTTCGCCCGACAGCAAGCGGTCCGCCGAGGCGAACATATTGTCGCGAAGACCCATGATGAGGAGTTTTGGACTGAGCGGCTTGCCCGTGGTCCAGGCCGGACAGACGCTCTGGCAACGACCACACTCGGTGCAGGTCGCGAGGTCCAACATCTGCTTCCACGTGAAGTCCTCGACGTGACCAACACCGAAGACCGTGTCTTCGGTGACTTGCTCCATATCCATGTTCGGGGTTTTGTCGAGACCACCGAGCGCGCGGGGCCGACGTGAGACGCCCACGTTGATCGGCGCCAAGAAGATATGAAGGTGCTTTGAGTAGGAGACGAAGACGAGAAAGCCCGCGATCACCGCGACGTTCAAGAGAAGGAAGACCGCCTCCAGCACGCTGTTTACTCCATAGCCGAGTGGCGCGAGCCAACTCGCCACGATCTTCGACGCGAAGGCCCAGGATGAGGCGAATTGGGCGTTGAACGTCCTCAACTGCGACGGCGGCATGTAGGGGTGATGCAGTAGAGGGTGGGTGAAGGGGAAGTATCCGGTGTTGATCTGCGCCGCACGATAGATAAGCAGCGTCACGATCACGGCCGCGATCATCGCGAGGACCAGCCATGCCGCGGTGTTATGACTACCGAAGAAACGACTCGCGCGCTGCTTCTTCGCCGGAGCGTTCTTCAGTCGGATGATCGCGAAGACGACGAGCGACACCAGCACGGCAGTGGCGAAGAAGTCTTCGACGAAGGCCAACCAGTTGCTCTGTCCGATCCACGGGATGTGGAAGCCCCGATCGAAGAGTGACCCGTACGCCTCGAGGATGGTCGTGAGTAGGACGGTGAAGCCCCACATGGTGAAGAAGTGCGCGAGTCCCGGCACCGTCCAACGAAGGAGTTTTCGCTGTCCGGCGACTTCGGTGACCTCGGCGTCAGCGACTTTGCGAAAACCCTGCCAGCGCCGCGGCGCCGATTGACCACTTCGGATGAGTCGTGACAACCAATAGAAACGTTGTCCGGCGACGCCAAAGCCCACGATCGTGATGACGAGCCCGATGATGACGCGCGCTAACACCGTGCACCTCCGGTCGAAAGGATCCTCACGACTCCTTCTTGAAGTTCTCCGAGTAACGACTCGGGGTGGGTCCACGTTGCCCGCGGTACTTCGAGCCGAGACCCGACGATCCGTAGGGGCGATCGGCTGACGTCGTCATCTCGAAGAAGCTGATCTGACCTATCTTCATGCCGGGATAGAGCGTGATCGGAAGGTTCGCGACGTTGGAGAGCTCGAGCGTGATGTGACCGTCCCACCCAGCGTCGATGAAGCCGGCCGTCGAGTGGATCACGAGGCCCAGTCGTCCAAGTGAGCTCTTGCCATCGAGTCGCCCGACGATGTCGTCGGGAATCGCGATGCGCTCGGTCGTCGAACCCAACATGAACTCACCGGGGTGCAAGATCATGGGCGTCTCGATACCGACGTCGATGAGTTCGGTCAAGTCCTCTTGGGCTTCACGAACGTCGATGACGCGCTGGGAGTGGTTGCGAAAGACCCGAAAGTACTGGTCGACGTGGACGTCGACGGACGAAGGTTGAATACAGTCGTCGCCGAGAGGATCGATGATCAATCGGCCTATCGCGAGCGCCTCTTTTATGGACCGATCAGAGAGCACCATTAAGAGGTCACGATACTCGTTTCGACCTATTCATTTGGGCGTAACTGCGGTGCCGAACTACCTAGGACAGCACTCGACGTCGGAAGTTTCGAAGCCCGAGTGCCAAGAAGGCCGTGCAGAAGCCGAGCATGACGGGGTAGACGACGTAGAGGTGCATGTGCGGCGCGTTGGTGAAGGCCGCGCGCATCCCTTCGTTGACGTAGACCAGCGGGTTGATCAAGACGAGTGTCTGGAGCCAGTGAAATCCGCCGATCTTCACGGGCGCGAGGTGAGTCCAGGGATAGTACGTGCCACCGAGAAAGGTGATCGGCAAGATGATGAAGCCGAACATCAGGCCGATGTTGCGCGGCTCGAACGAGGTGCCGAGGATGAGCCCGAGTCCGGCCATGGTCACGCTCGCCAAGGGCACGAGGGTGAGGATCACGAGCCAGTGGAGGGAGATGGTTGCGCTCACGCCGGCGGCGTGGACCACCGTCGCGATGGGAAAGACGATGGCCGCAGAGATGAGACCTTGCACCGCGCCCGACAGTACTTTCGCGACGGCGACGAGCCAAATGGGGCACGGCGCCTGCACGCGGTCCTCGATCTCACGGGTGAAGCCGAACTCCTGGGCCATGGTGAGTGCAATCGACTGCACTCCTTGGAACATCAGCGAGATTCCGACGACCCCGGGAACGAGAATCGTCGCGAAGGCCGACGCGCCTGCACCCCCACCGCCGCCAACCGCTTGACCAATCTTTGGAAAGACGAAGAGGAAGACGAAGCACAAGAGAAAGGGTTGAACCAAGGTCCGCAAGACGAACTCCCGGAACGTCTTTCGCAGCACCACCATGTCGCGCAAGATCAGTGCCCCGAGTGCGCGGCGACTCGCTTCGAATACCGAACGTGTCGGGGCGGTCTCGATGGTCGTGATCGTCATACCTCGCGCAACTCCTTGCCCGTCAAGTTAATGAAGACGGTCTCGAGACTTGGCTCGGCGACGGCGAGATCGAGGATCTCCACGTTCGCCGCGTCCGCAGCATTCACGACGCGCGGCACGAGACGGTCGCCGCCCTGCACGTGCAACGACACCACGTTCTCCACGACGCGCGTGGCAACGACGCCGTCGAGTTCTTCCTTGAGCACGCCGGCGAGGCGTTCACCGTCCTTCGCTACCTTCACGGTCACGATGGTGTCGACGCCCGTGCTCTTCTTCAAGTTGGCGGGGGTGTCTAGCGCGAGGATCTTTCCGTGATCCATGATCGCTACTCGATCGCAGAGCTGGTCCGCCTCTTCCATGTAGTGCGTTGTTAGTACGACGGTCTGGCCCGTGTGGTTGAGCTCTTGCAACATGTGCCACAGCGCCAGACGACTCTGGGGATCGAGGCCGGCGGTCGGTTCATCCAAGAACAGGACGGCCGGCGAGTGGAAGATCGCGCGCGCCACCATGAGACGCTGGGCCATGCCGCCTGAGAGCGCGTAGATCGACGCCTTGGCCCACTTCGAGAGTGAGAAGCGTTCCAGTAGTTCATCGGATCGACGCCGGGACTCCTTTGCGTTAATGCCAAAGAGTCGACCGTGAAAGTAGAGGTTCTCCCACACCGTGAGTTGACGGTCAAGCGTGTTCTGTTGCGAAACGATGCCCGAGACCTGCTTCACCAGAGCAGGATGCCTGCGCACGTCGATTCCGGCGACGAAGGCGTTGCCGGACGTGGGAACCACTCGAGTGGTGAGGATGCCAGCCGTCGTGGTCTTGCCTGCACCGTTAGGTCCGAGGAGGCCGAAGATCTCGCCCTGATGGACTCCAAGGTTCAGTCGATCAACCGCTGGCACGTCCATTCCCGTGTACGACTTCGTGAGGTCAACGGTTCGAATGACTTCACTGGTGTCGATGGTCATGGATCGTTTCGTCGCTTCGTTATCGTCGTTCGCTCGAGTGAGTACCTGAAGTCACTTCGTCGTCCAGTCCACCACATCACGCGCAGCGTCTCGAAAAGAGAGGCGACTAATAATCATGGAGGGTTTCAAAGGCCCGTTATATACAGTGGACACCTATGGGCCGAGGTTCCTGTTCAACATGAAGCACACGTTAAAGCGCCAGTGGACGCTCGGGATCATCTCAACTGTGATCACCGTGGCCGCCTTGGCTGTCGGAAAAGGCTTTGGTCAGGTGACTCATTCGTCGATCCACGCGAAGGTCATCGCGTGGAGTGCCGCTGTGGTCGTCTTGATCGCGGGCGGCTTCGCCATCAAACACCTCGCCACTGCCCTCGGTCGACTGACCGCACGAAATTCCAACATTGGCGCTGGCGCCACCATTCGCCTCGTCGCGACGGGTGTCGGTTACCTTATTCTCCTGTTCGCTCTCCTCGGCGTGCTGGGCGTGTCTCTGCAACAGCTCCTGATCGGTGCAGGGCTCGCGGGTGTCATTCTTGGCATCGCCGCGCAACAGAGTCTCGGAAACATCTTCGCCGCAATTGTCCTCTTAGTTGCGAGGCCGTTTGTCGTCGGTGACGAGATTCGTGTTCGCTCCGGTGCGATTGGCGTACTCGACGCGAAGGTGCTCGGGATAGGGCTTACCTACGTCACCGTTCGAACGGATGATGGTGTGCTGAAAATTCCCAACTCCGCGATGCTCGCCTCGGGGATCGGTAGACCCATCCCAGCGACCACGACACCCGTAGCGAAACCAAAGGACGAACTACCTCCTACCGAAAAGGAAAACCAGTAAATTTTGCCTCGCGGATTTTCGGAACCGTTGCACTGCGTTACTTCACATTGCACATTCGAAACGGCCACTTCCAGCGTTGAAGGCTAAAAATCGCCTGCGAACTACGATGGAGACCACGCGGGCGTAGTTCAGCGGCAGAACATCAGCTTCCCAAGCTGAGAACGCGAGTTCGATTCTCGTCGCCCGCTCCAACGATTTGCATTTAGATTGCCCTCGTGTCCAGGGAATTTATCTGTCCGCGTTTAACCGTCGGTAACCACAGTTGTCCCGGGGGAAGTGCCCGGATAGTGCCCAAGTTCGCTTCTGTAGTGCCCGTGTAGTGCCCGGCGGACACGGTTCTTACGGAGTATCGCTTCCAGAAGGTCTCAGGACCCATTCCTTCACCTGAAGCGTTTCGGGTGTTCCCCTCGACGCTGGCCGCGTGTAGTCATCGGCTTTATATCCAGCGAAGACATAGCCAGCTTTCTCTGCAACTCTCTCAGAATTGACATTGCCCTCAAGAGTCTCCAAAAAAAGCTCAGATGGATCGAGAACGTCAAGGGCCCATTTACTGGCAAGCACTAGGGCACGCGTGGCAAATCCTCGCGCGCGTCCCCATTCTGCAATCCAGTAACCCAGAGCTACTCGTCCGAGCATGTACGGCGCGACGATCACGTAAATGTTGCCGATAAATGCGCCATCGTTTGCGTCGACGATAGCGAATTGAGCCGTAGTACCTGAATTCCAAAGTTCGGAGTGGCGCTCGATCCAACCTTGAGCGTCCGACTCCGCGTACGGGGTAGGTAACGATGCTGTCCAGCGCACAATCTCTGGGTCCTGGAGTGCGCGAGTGACTTGAGCAACGTCATCCAGCGTGAAATGGCGGAGCGAAACGATGCCGTCGGAGAACGATACCTTGAGGTCTGGGAACTGCTGCATCAGTTTATTGTTCCACGGCCGCCAACCCAGTCGCGCCAATGTTGGTCAGACTCTCGCAGGATGAAGACACCCGTGACTGGTAGTGGATCTGATGCCTCGAGTCTCCGACACCAGGCTCGAACATATTCCGAAGCACTCCTCAGACGTGATCCGCAAACCCGTAGCCGTCGTTGCCCTAGTGGAAGCAATCAACAATTACTGTGCCGACGCGGGTCCCTTCGCTGCGTGGGCAACACTGGCGATCAAGCGCGAAGGGCAGAAGGCGGTACGTCGGGAAAAACATCCCAAGCTGGGTCAGCGCGATTTTTGAGCAGCGACCATTGGTCAACGACCAGTTGAAGCAGTCGGAATTTGCGGGAGAAGCCAAGCGGTGGTCCGGCTTTATCGCTCCTCTGTAGTGCTGAATGAGCAGGCGGCTGGATTGGCAGAGTTCAGACCGGTGGAGAGGTCGTCCCACGCCTGGCTTGCAATGTTTTGATTTATCTGTGCCTGGCCGGCACTGACGAAAGATCCAATGACGGCTGCCAAGGCTGCCCTTACAGCCGTGGTTTCTGCGTTTGCCTGCAAGAACCCCGTGAGGGCCGCTTGCAGTGAGCCGGTGGGGCTTAGCATCCACTTTTCTATTACTTGATTTAGGAGACCATTGAGAGCGCTGTTCGCAGCGCCTCCGTCCCAACTCGCGGCGTCAAATGGGTTTAGATATGACATGGCTTGTTGGACGAATTTGTTGTCATTAGAGAGCTTCGTGAAACTTATGGCGAAGTTGCGCATGCAGACATATTCGTTTGAGTCAGATGTGTTGTAATTCAACACGCTCGAGGCTGGCCCTGACTGTGAAGGGAAGTCACCCAGATCTCCGAGGACCATGCTCAGGAGAAGGTCCTGCACCTGAGTGGAGTCTGCTACCCAAGGCGGAAACGATTGGTTGGGATCTGGTGGGGTTGCGGGGAAGTACCACTCGAGACAGCGTAGAGGCCTTTGGCCTGAACTGCAGGGGGTAGAGGGGAAACTGAAGGCTTTCGATGGACGTTTGAGAGATACCCCAACACGGGTCCTTGCCTTTACGACAAAATAAAGATTCGACAGTACTGGTGTGGTTACGTTGTTGGCAGTTTGTACGTACTGTGTTACCAGGCCTTGTGCGGCTAACAATGTTGAGGAGATGCTTCCAGAGCAGTGTGTCTGTGTGGTGATAGGGCAGAAGTACCCATTATCCAGGCAGTCAGTTTGCTGCTCGTTGCACAGATCTACCAAATATCCGGTAATGGGAAAGCCGCCGGTTTTCTTCGGGGCGTGCCAACTAACTTCGAGTTCGTAGTTGGTGGGAGAGTACGTGTAACCCACGGATGGGACTTTGATTTTAGAAACCTTGATGCTCCCGACGCGGCCGGGTGGGCCGAGCGGTGTGGTGGTGGTGGTTGGGGAGGAGGAGGTTGAGGAGGTGGGGCTCTGACCCTTGGAACGGGGGAGCCAAAGCCAGGTCATTTCCCCCACTATGGTGCTCGTGGAAACTCTGTTGTATACCTGGGAGTTTATAAATTGGCGCGTGGGAGAAAGTTCCAGGGTCCCAGAAATTTCCGGAGCACTGGCAATGGTCATTGCCATGCGTGAGAAAAGGAGTTGCCCACCAAAGGACTGGGGGAACGAGACAACTATTTTCGTTGGACCTTCTGGAAGTAGATAGCAGGTTTTACTTGACAGAGATTTCAGGGCGCAGGTGAAGTAGTCACCAGTGGCGGTGGCGCCAGTGGCGGACCACTGTGACCACTTTAGGTTCTTAATGATGGTGGGTGATTGCGCGGTTTGTGCGCATATAAGCGTAATTGCAGAAGGCATTATTTCTGGCATTGTGCCGACAGTATCTCCTTTACCCGGAGACCAGGTGCACCCGTTATGCGTGGGGACAGCAACAGAGCCTGTCGGTGCAGCGGTGGCGGGTGATTGAAGAGTGATCGCCGAGGTCACCAGTAAAGCGGCGATGACGCACAGCTTAGCGAGGCCGGGCGAGGGCGCCCTTGGGCGAACTTTTGATCGGGATGTGTTCTTCACAAACCGCTCCTTGATGGTGTTTTCTTACCCTAAGTATGTCGCGACTGGTGGGGTGTGCACGCACGCAGACCCGCGCTTGGGAGGGCTTTGTGCCCTGGTTGGGGGGTCTGTGGGAAGTAAGTGGCCGGAATCCACTCTCTTCCGACGACCTTTTCGAGAATAATCCCATCGCCGCTATCCATTAACAGATGAATATCGAGATGCTAGAAGATCTCTCTCGGTGGCTGGAGCGCCAAGTTAACGCCGATCGCAGGCAAAAGATTGTCGGGACCGTAGCGCCCACTTAGCGCCCATTCGAAGGCAGAGTACCGTTTCAACTGCTAAAAGCAAGTGTTGAGTAGGACATTCGAGCCTGAACCCTTTATCGAATCATTGCTTCCCAAGCTGAGAACGCGAGTTCGATTCTCGTCGCCCGCTCCAAGGAAATCCGTCTAAAGCCCAATGATTACAAGGGTTTTTCGTTGACCAATAGTCACCACCGTTGACCACCACTGCCCCGTATTACATGCCCATATATGCCCGTGGTATGCCCGTGGTATGCCCGAAGCTCGAACATTACTTCCACCAGATCCCGCCGTGGAGCGAGCGGAGCGAGCGAGGCTCCCCGGATCTAGCCATCGAGGCTCTCCCTAATTTCTGATTCGAGACGGGTATCTTTGAGAGCTCGTGATTATGAATCTCGGAGGTTTTACTCAGCTATTCCTATAAATTTCTGGCAGTAATACTAAGGTATAAATCAATATTTATGAATAATATGCTAAGGTATGACTATGCGAAAATCACCAAGGGCCCAGCAGGCCCGCCGAGAACTTGATCGTAAGTTCAAGAGCGGGGACGTCGAAGACATCCGAACTCGCCCGAAATCGGGATGGGTTCGAGCTGTTCGTGGCGCACTCGGAATGAGCCAAGCCGCTCTCGCCAAGCGCCTCGGAGTGACGCCGTCTGCCGTCCACCAGCTTGAGCAAGCAGAAGTGAACGGCGGAATCACGATCTCCAGATTGGCGGAGGTCGCTCGGGCGCTCGACTCCCAACTCGTCTACGCGTTCCTACCAAATTCCACACTTCAGGACACTGTCGTCAGGCAGGCCCGTCGAGTCGCGACTGAGCGGCTCGGGTACGTCGAGGTGACGATGGCTCTCGAAGACCAGGAGATCGGGGATGACAGACGACAGGAGGCGATTGCCTCTTACGCCGAAGAGCTCATCGCCCATGGATCCATATGGGAGTCCAAGTGACCGACGACGAGCTGTCCATCGGGACATTTTCACTGAAATCCATTGGTCCTGAACCGACTGGCGCCACACCAATCGAAGAGGAAGACTTCGAGGGGCTCATTCCCGACTTCGTCGCGACCCGAGCAGATCTGAACAGAGTCGAGTTCGACAACATTTCGAAGGCACTGACATGGGGCATCCAGCAAGCGAGAGTGCTTGGATCGGACGGACTCCTCGAGTACGGCTTCCTGATGAAGCTTCACCGCCAGATGTTCGGCGACGTGTGGCGGTGGGCTGGAACCAATCGACGTCGAATCACCAACATCGGGTCGCTACCCGAAGTCATCGTCTCCGAAGCGCAGGCGACCCTCGAGGACATGAAATACTGGCACGCCAACGGAGTCTTCGAGAGCGACGAGCGCGCCGCTCGGCTCCACTGTCGGCTCGTTACCATTCATCCGTTTCCAAACGGCAACGGACGTTGCACCCGCTTAATCGCCGACATGTATCTGGTCAGTATTGACGAACCCATGTTCACCTGGGGATTGAGATCTATCGATGTGGACGGTGACGCACGAAAGCGATACATCGATGCTCTTGTCAAAGCAAGTAACGAGGACGACTACGACGACCTGCTCGCGTTCGCTCGGAGCTGAGATTTGCCTCCTTGAAAACGTATAGAAGAGTTACGTAGTGAGTGAGTATCAACGTCTTAAGTAACCCGCCCTGACCGGGCGTCGGGCGCGTAGCGCCCGGCAGCCCGAAGGCCTTAGTGGTTCGATCCGATAAATCCACCTTCGTCTCTCAACGTCCAGGTTTCACATATTTCTGAGTTGAAGCCCAATTGTTGTCATCCTTCTGCGAGGGCAATCCTCACAAGTTAGGTGACAAGTAATTCTTCAGCAGCAACGTAGAGCCCGTCGCGGGCTCGCCGTGCGGACGGAAGATAGTTCGTGTTTCTCTCGCCAGAACTGCCGCTCGCTAAAAGTTGTCTCACTCGGTACTATTCGATTCGTCCGGCCCGGATAGACACCGTCAGGTCTGTAGTGCCAGAGAGTCTGTGTTTGCAGCATGGTGGTGGGGGCACCACGAGGACTGAGGTTCCCCAGAGAAAGTGGACACGGTTTATGCGGCGTGTTGCTGTTCTCGTGCCAACGATAACTCGTAGCGAATGGGGCTGACGCCACCGGCCTTGGCGCAGCGTCGTTGGTGGTTGTAGAAGTTGAGGTAGTCGGCGACGCCGGCACGTAGTTCGTCCATGTTGGCGAAGACGTGTCGGTAGAAGTACTCGTGCTTGAAGATTGACCAGAAGCTCTCGGCGCTGGCGTGGTCGTAACACGAACCGGTCCTTCCCATCGAGCGAGTTATCTTGAATTTCTCGCACAACGTCTCGGTCTTGCGGTCGCTGAGCTGACTGCCGCGGTCGGCGTGAAAGATCGTGCCGGCGACGTTCGAAAAGCGTGTGGCGATCGCCTGGTCGAGTGAGTCCGTCACGATCTCGGTGCGCATATGGTCGGCGAGTTGCCAGCCGAGCACGCGACTGGACCCCTCGTCACGCACGCAACAGAGGTAGACGTCGCCCGTGCCGATCTTCAAATACGTCAGGTCGCTCGTCCAGAGCACGTTCAGCCCTTCGGGGGCGAAGTCGCGCTTCACCAAGTCCTCGGGGTAGGTGGCACTGGGGTCCGGCGTGGTCGTCACCTTGAAGGTGCGCGGACTGATGCCCGCGACGCCCAGTGCGGCCATGCGGCGAGCGACGGTGTTGTGGCTCACCGTCTCGCCGTCCTCGTGTAGATCCTTCGTGACGCGCGGCTCGCCGTAGGTGTCACGCGAGTCCTTATGGAAACTCAGGATCTTGGCGTCCAGGTCGCAGCGGCGCTGGGTGGCCGGTGCCGTCACGTCGCGGTGCTGCACCCAGCGGTAGTAACCGGACGTGGATACCTCCAAGAGCCGGGCCATGCGCTTGACTTCGTAGTTCACGTACTCCGCGTGCATTAACGCAAATCTCTCGGCTTTGGAGGATTTGCCGCGAAGTACGTGGCTGCTTTTTTTAAGAAGTCGTGGTCCTTTTGCAGTTCGCTCACTTCGCGGCGGAGTCGCTGGAGTTCCAACCGCTCGGCGACCGTGAGCGGAATGTC
>Ga0208849_1000435_pt1 | contig 39284 bp, 41 predicted proteins | sample NGESurdeep072012_10_FD_184470 | JGI IMG/M metagenome (GOLD analysis project Ga0208849, IMG submission 184470) | Arctic peat soil microbial communities from Barrow, Alaska - NGEE Surface sample 53-3 deep-072012 (SPAdes) | ecosystem: Environmental > Terrestrial > Soil > Wetlands > Peat ... | reverse complement strand
GACGAGAAAGGCGCTCACGCTGCTCCCGCGACACCAAGGAGTCGACGTACGAGGAGATCGTCGTTCAGGTCATCGGCTTCGCCGGTGTGTACTACGTCGCCGTGATCGAGAACAACTATCCTCTGGGCCAGTCGTTTGACGACACTCAAGTTCTGCTCGACGAGCAACACCGTCGAGTGCTGCGCGGCTGCTTCGATGACCGCAACGAACTCACTGACGATACGCGGGGCCAGACCCTTCGACGGCTCGTCCACCAAGAGGAGAGGTCGGACATTCAGTAAGGCGCGAGCTATGGAGAGCATCTGCTGTTGACCGCCCGAGAGCGTTCCCGCTAACTGGCGCCCTCGCTCCTTCAACTCGGGAAACAGCGAGTAGACGTCGTCGTAGAGAGCATCCGAGCCGGCTTCGGCGAGGCGCAGGTTCTCGTCGACGGTGAGCTTCGAAAAAACGTCACGATCCTCGGGCACGTAGCCAATGCCGAGTCGAACAATAAGGTGCGTCGACCAACCAGCAACGTCACGCCCGAGCAACTGAATGCCCCCGGTGCTCGGCACCAGTCCGAGAACTGCGCGCAACGTCGTTGTCTTACCAACGCCGTTTCGTCCAAGCAGTGCCGTGACGCCCCCTTCGGGAACGTCGAAACTAACGCCCTGCAGGACGTGTGATCCCGCGATGCTGACGTGAAGGTCGCGTAGTTCGAGAGCGTTACTCATAGTGGATCGCCGAGGTAGGCGCTTTGCACCGTCTCGTCAGCCATCACCGTCTCGGGATCGCCCCACGCGAGAAGCCGGCCGTAGTTAAGTACTGCCACCTTCTGCGCCAAGCCAATGACGACGGCCATGTGGTGTTCGACCATCAGTACTGTCCGGCCCTCGGAGTGCAGGTGTCGAATAAGTGAGGTGAGCATCGGGACGTCTTCGGTGTTGACGCCGGCCATTGGCTCATCGAGCAACAGCACCTTCGCCTCCGCGGCGAGCAAAATGGCCAACTCGAGCTTCCTCTTGTCACCGTGTGACAGAGCAGCGGTCGTGCGCCCCGCTATGGCACCAAGACCAACGGACTCGAGCGCTTCACGAGCGGCCGAGGTGGCTTCGTCGTTCGAACGCGGTCGGCGCCAGATCTTCATGTTGCCACCGAGTCGCGCCTGTGCGGAGAGCCGCGCGTTCTCGAGCACGCTGAGCGAGTTGAAAAGACTCGACGTTTGAAACGTTCGGCCCATCCCGAGGCGGGCTCGAGCGGAAGGCGCCACGCCCGAGAGACTCTGACCCTCGAGCTCAACGACACCCGAAGTTGGCTCGAGCAGACCGCTCAGCAGATTGAGAAAGGTGGTCTTGCCAGCGCCGTTTGGTCCAATGATGCCGAGGAAACTTCCTTCTTGCACTTCCAGGTCAATCTCAGAAAGTATCTCAGCGCCGCCGACACGAAAACCCAGCCCCGCTACCCGAAGGGCAGGGGGCTGGGACATCGTGTTCAACTCCATTGGGGGGAGATACTAATTTAATTACTGAAGTGTGCAGTTACTGGTGGTGCCGTCTCGGCGGCAGTGAGCGTCTTAAGAACGACGGGCTTGAAGACGTTGCTGATTGACGTCACGAGACTTACCTGGTACATCGGTTGGAGCATTGCGTGGTCGGACGTCCTAATGGTCTGTTGACCCTTCGGCGCGAGGAACGACCAGCCCGCGAGACCCTTGATCATGGCGTTGACGTTGGTACCGTGGCCGGTCTGAATTGCTCGGACCAACATCTGCGCCCAGACAAAGCCGTCAGGCGTGAACAGGTCGGGCGCCGCGTTGTACTTTGCCTTCATTGCCTTGATGAGGTACTCATTCGCCGCGTTCTTGGAACCGTTAGCGACGTAGAGCGACAGGTAGTTGAACGAAGTACCCACTGAGCCGTAGAAGGGGTAGGTCGCAATGTTCGCGAGACCGGTAACGACCTTGGCGGTGTTAAAGACGCCCTGCTGCTGGAGTGCCGCGGTGAGTGGCGCGCCAGTGGTGCCCGCCCACGCGAGGAAGATGATGTCCGGCTTGAGCGCTGCGACCTGGAGAGCGGTCGCGGTGAAGTCGGACGTCGTGAGTGGCACGAGCAAACTCTGCACGTTGTCACCAAGTGCACCAAAAGCGGCCGTGGCGTCCGTGACGTAGGACTGGCCAAAGGCGAAGTCCTGTCCTAGGACGAGAATCGTCTTACCGGTACCAAGAGCTTTGATGTAGGACTTGGCGGTCTGCACGTCCTGGTAGGTCTGGCGACCTGAGCGGAACGTGTACCTGTTGACACCGGTAATCGCGTCGTCAGCCGCAGCTCCCGAGATGTAGAGAACTTTGTTCTGGGCGGCGAGTGGTGCGAGTCCATCAGCGATGCTGGAGTCACCAGTGCCGCCGATGATTTTGTAGCCGGCGCCCACGAAACTCTTGAAGTCTGTTGCAGCCGTGGTGGGACTGTCGGCGTCGTCATCCCACTTGACGTCGATCTTCTGGCCGTTGACTTTGCCGGTACCTTTGGTCGCGTACTGAAGCCCGATGTTGAAGCCCTGGCGCCATTCGGTTTCGTAGGCGGAGTAAATTCCGGTCTGCTCGAGAATCATGCCAACCTTGACTGCGGGCTTAGCTTTTGCGGTAGCCGCGCCGGAGAGCTGAGCCGAGCCAATGCTGAGTCCCAGTGCCACCATGGCCAAGGACAGCGTGAACGCCGTCAATCGAAAATGCTTACTCATCAATACCCCCTAGAAGTCACGGTCTACTGATCCGCGTGAGGGAAAGTTAAGCAGGTGTTCACGAGAATGTCAAGTGATTCACCTGTCATGTTCACACTAATTTCCTTGTATTTACTACCTTTTACGAAATTGGGCCTTGAATTATCTTCGCGCGAAGGACCCAGTGGGCTTTCCTGTCGCTGATCTTTTCTGGCAACACCGCTCGAGGTAACCATCGTCGGGCGCGTTCGGGCGCGAGATTCTTGAGCCCTAGCCGAGCGAGATAATCAGATCCGGTTCGGTGGCGGCGCGCACTTCTTCGAGGGTTGCCCCCGGTGACAACTCGCGCAGCACCAGTCCCTCTGACTCGACGTCCAAGACGCAAAGATCGGTGATGATGCGTTGAACGCACGTAGTTCCGGTGAGCGGAAGCGAACACTCGTTGACGATCTTGAACGCTCCGTCTTTCGAGCTGTGCTCCATCATGACGATGACGCGCTTGGCGCCGTGAACGAGGTCCATCGCCCCGCCCATGCCCTTGACCATCTTGCCCGGAATCATCCAGTTCGCCAGATCGCCCCTCTTAGAAACTTGCATGGCGCCGAGTACCGCAACGTCGACGTGACCGCCGCGGATCATGGCGAAGGACGCCGCCGAATCGAAGTACGACGCCCCGGGCAGTACCGTGACGGTCTCTTTGCCGGCGTTGATGAGATCGGGGTCAACGTCGTTTTCCAACGGGTAGGGTCCCACGCCGAGAATCCCGTTCTCCGAGTGCAGCACGACGTGAATGCCTTCGGGAACAAAGTTCGGTACCAACGTGGGAAGTCCGATGCCGAGGTTGACGTACTGGCCGTCCTTCAACTCTCGGGCCACGCGCGCGGCCAGTTGGTCTCTCGTCATGGCGCTCACGGGCTCACTGTTCTTCGTTCGATTCGCTTCACCACACCGGGAGTGTGGACGACGCGTTGAACAAAAATGCCCGGTGTGTGCACGCTCATCGGATCGAGTTCTCCGGGTTCGACCAACTCCTCGACCTCGGCGATGGTCACGCGCCCAGCGGCCGCACAGAGTGGGTTGAAGTTCGCGGCGCTCTTTTCGTAGATCAGATTGCCGTCGCGGTCGCCGTAGCGCGCGTGCACCAACGCGAAGTCGGTGCGAATGCCGATCTCTAAGACGTACCCCACACCGTCAAACTCACGAACCTCTTTGGGCGGTGACGCCAACGCCACCCCGCCGTGTCCGTCGTAGCGCCAGGGCAGTCCCCCGTCGGCGACCTGCGTACCAACGCCCGCGGGCGTGTAGAACGCCGGGATCCCCGCGCCGCCCGCTCGAAGCCGCTCGGCCAAGGTGCCCTGGGGCACAAGTTCAACTTCGAGTTCTCCCGATAAGAACTGACGCTCGAACTCCTTGTTCTCGCCAACGTACGAGCCGGTGGTTCTCTTGATTCGTTTCGCGCCCAATAACACACCCAGTCCCCAGTCGTCAACGCCGCAATTGTTCGTCACCGTTACGAGTTCCGTTGCGCCGCTTCGTAGTACCGCGTCGATCAGCACCATGGGGATACCACAGAGACCGAAACCTCCAACCGCCAGCGACGCTCCGTTCGAAATATCTTCAACCGCCTCATCGGCGCTGCTCACGACTTTGTTCATCTTCGCTCCAATCAATTACGCGAACTCGACACAATGACCACCTACGTCGATCACGGCGTTGAAGAATTACTAGCTCAGAGCCGCTACCACTGCCGCGCGAGAAATGTTGACGCCGCGAGTGCTACCCGGGACGATCTGCATCTTGTTCGGCGTGTAGGCAATCGTGAGCCCGAGGTCTTGATCAATGATGATGAGCGAACCGAGGCCCGCCCAAAAACAGCCGTGCGGTCCGAGCGGCGTCACACTGCTCGCCAGTCCGTAGCCCATGCCGAAGTTCGCTTCGATGCCGAGCACCGCGTCAACACCGTGCGCCTGGGTTTCAAAGATCTGCTCACCGGTCTTTTCCGAGAAGAAGCGCTTCCCCTCGAACTCACCTTTGTTGGCGACGATCGACTGCACCTTCGCCACGGACCGGGCGTTGCCGTGTCCATTCGACGCGGGTACCTCGGCGGCGCGCCACCAACGGTCCTGGGGCCAGTTGAAGTCGACGGGTGGCGAATTCCAGGCTCGGTACGCAATGGATTGAGGGTCGAGTCCTTCGAGCACGCTGCCTTCCGCGGGGATCGCGTAGCTGACGCGTGCCTCTTCGGACTCTGGCAAACCAATGTAAAAATCAGCGTCCAAGACGTCGGCGACTTCGGACTTAAAGAACCGACCAATGGTGGTTCCAGTAATACGACGCACGATCTCGCCTATGAGGTACCCCTGGGTCACGAGGTGATAGCCCGATTGGGTACCCGGCACCCACAGTGGCGACTGCGCAGCGAGAGCGGACGTGCAAAACTCCCAATCGGCGAGGTCCTCGGCCTTTATCTGTTCCGTCCAAAAAGGAAGTCCGGCGGTGTGACCCATAACGTGTCGCACTTCAATATCGCCTTTGCCACTCTGTGCGAACTCGGGCCAGTAGGTCTTAACGGGAGCGTGAAAATCAAGTTCACCGCGATCACTCAACATCAGCGCCACGAGGAACGTCATCGTCTTCGTGACCGACCAAACGTTCAAGATTGTGTCGCGTTCCCACAATTTGGTCTTCTCTTCGTCGGCGTAGCCACCCCAGAGATCGACGACGAGCTCGCCTCGTGAGTAGACGGCGACGGAGGCGCCCACGTCCTCCCCACTGATCAACTGCTGCTCCAAAACGTCACGTAGTGGAGAGAACTTCTCAGCGGTGGTGCCTTGGACAATCGACATCGTTCCTCCAGTTGGTAATTCAAGTACTCATTGATGTCGTCGCGACCACCTCCACCTAAGCGCGAACTACATCAATCATTCGTGCACGAAAAATCTGGTGCGTGCCCGTTTCAATCCAGCGTTCAATGCCAATGTCGTGACGGCGCTTTCCCTTTAGGGGAAAAATCCGCCACGACGAATTTCTGCATGGCGCGCACTGTAACAGAGGCGTTCACGAAAGCAATCACGATGTCACTCGCCATTGTCGTAGTAAAGGTTGTCGAAAATCGAATCAAATTGTGTCGCAAAAGTGAGACACCCTTGCGAGTCGAAGCAACACTTTGGCTATCGATTGCTCTCGAGTTGTAGAGCCCGAATTGATGAAAATTGGTCGCCACTCACCCCTTTTTGGGCCCACGCTGGTCCAAAGTTCGATTGGTAGCGCTTGCAGAACGTTCGACGCGTCACTCGGCGATTCCCCGTCACTCATCACGACGAGAAATATCGAATTCCCTCGACTCGCGAACGATATTCTCAATCTTGTGGTCCACCACTCGCGCTCAATATCGAATTTACGATTAGCACGTGGTGCCGCGTGACCTTACTCAGTTCGTCACGAGATGCCCTCAACGTCAGCGACTTCAAAATTGACGAAGTGAACGTCGCGGTCACTCAACACACATCGATACTCAACGAATTGAGTGAGGTCGGCATCAATGGACGCTGAGTCGCGCATTAGTTATGGCGCCCTGGGACCACCCGACCTTCGCGTCGATCCTCCAGTGGCGGAGGATGCACTCCCAAATGAGAGCAAGGGCGCGCGAACGAAGCGAAAACTTCTCCAGGCCGCCGAGAAGGTCTTGAGTGACTACGGCTACCACGATGCGTCAATAGTTAAAATCACCGAAGCCGCCGGTGTGGCCCAAGGCACGTTCTACCTGTATTTCTCAAATAAAAAAGAGATCTTCGACGCAGTTGTTGCCGATCTCAACCGTCAAGTACGTCACGCAATGACCGAAAGCGCACGTGGCGCAACGAGCCGTCTCGAAGCTGAACGACTCGGCTTCGCCGGTTTCTTCCGATACACGGCCGAACACCCCGCTCTGTACCGGGTAATCCGTCAGGCGGAGTTCGTTTCACCGGGCGCCCTTCGAAATCATTACGAGAAAGTTGCTGAAGGTTACATTCCTCCTCTTCGCGACGCGATGGGGACAGGAGAGGTGGCACCCGGTAACGCGATGATTCTTGCGTGGTCGTTGATGGCGGTCGGCGAAGCGATTGGCATGCGCTGGATAGTCTGGGACGAATCGAAGTCCGTCCCGGACGAAGTCTTCGAAGAGATGATGTCGATCATCGCACGGATGCTCGGTGGTACGTCGATGACGAATAGTAAAGGCGACGACATCGATTCCGCGACTGATCAAATCATTCACGTCGCGCGCAACGATGGAAACGCCACGATCGAAATCGAAACACTCGGTGACGACGATTAGTGCGGCCGAGTTAACTCGCGGCATCGTCTTTCACGCCACCATGTGCAACGACTGCGCGCAAAGAAAATCAGTCGCTCACGCGACTTCGATGAGGTCGAGACTCGACGGAAATTTACCCTCGGGACCAGGAAGAATGAATGGACACTAAAGCCAGCGGGTCACACGTTATCGGCAGGTGGATAACCGAGCGCGCACGTCTCACGCCCAGTCGAATCGCGATCGAATTTCTTGGTCGCGAGATCTCTTACGGCGAACTCGACAACGGATCCACCGAACTGGCCACAGCACTCCTTCGTCACGGACTCGTGCGCGGCGACCGCGTCGCGACCCTCACGGAGAATCGACCAGAACACGTTGAGTTGCTCTTCGCGTGCGCGAAGTCCGGACTCGTGCTCACTCCGCTGAACTGTCATTTAACCGCGATTGAACTCGCCGCTCAACTCAACGCGTTCTCACCATCACTCGTCGTCGCGTCGAAAATGCATTTCACAAAAATTGAAGACGCGTGTTCTATTTCCTCAAGTGACGCCACGCCGCACAACCTCGAAGATCTCAGCGCAGCGCTTGAAGAAAATTTGCCGAAAATTGAACTACCAACAATCAATGACGACGACACATTGTTGCTGATCGCGACGTCGGGGACCACCGGCGCGCCTAAGGGTGCACTGCTTACCCACGCCAACTGTTTTTGGACCAATCTGGGACTTGACTTAAGTGTGCCGATTAGTGGTGACGACGTTGTCTTGCAGGTGCTCCCGCAGTTTCACATCGGTGGTTGGAACGTCCAGCCGTTACTCGCCTGGTGGAAAGGAGCGACCGTCGTGCTCGAGTCGTCGTTCGAACCCGCACGGGTTCTCGAACTGGTGGCGAGTCGAGGTGTAACGATGATGATGGGCGTACCAACGACCTATCTGCTCCTCGCCCAAGAACCCGGATTCAACGACGCCGATCTCTCGAGCTTGCGCACGGTCGTCGCCGGGGGTGCGTCGATGCCAACTTCGCTTATCGAACTCTGGCACGCACGAGGCGTCGAAGTTGTCCAGGGATACGGACTAACTGAAGCCTCGCCGAACGTGTTCTGCCTCGCTCCTGAGGATGCCTTCACGCACGCCGGCTGGGTCGGGAAACCTTACGCCTACGTCGACGTCGCGCTCTACGACAACGCAACTGGTAGCTTCGTCGATGGCGTTGGTCAAGGCGAAATCTTCGTTCGGGGTCCGAATGTTTTCCCTGGTTACTGGGATAATCCAGAAGCGACGAAGGACGCGTTGAAGGACGGCTGGCTTCGAACCGGTGACGTCGCGGTTCGCGACGAAGCGGGCTACTACCGCATCTGTGGACGTAACAAGGAGATGTACATCTCGGGAGGTGAGAACGTGTACCCGGCTGAGGTAGAGCAGGTGCTCGCCGCGCACCGATTTGTGTTGGAAGCTGCGGTCATTGCGGTGGATCATCCTCGTTGGGGCGAATCGGGTGCGGCCTTTATCGTCGTTAGACCAGGAGAGGTTTTAGACGATGAAGAGTTGACGAACTATTGCCGAACTCATCTCGCACCCTTCAAGGTGCCAAGCGAATTTCACTTGATTAGTGAGTTGCCTCGCACGCCGATTGGCAAACTTGACCGAGTCCGACTGAAAACCACACTCTTTCAAGCCAGCTAAATCGTTTTCGTTGTGTCGCGCTTGACGTACTGTCGAGAGTAAGCGGTCCACTCTCTGGTGGGTATCGCTGGAGAGTGGCTGAGGCCTAGATTCGCCAACGACAAAGTTATTCGCGCACTCAGCTACCCGACAGCGCCGCACGAAGTTGACGAGCGACTTCGTCGAGCTGCTCGCCGCTCAACGGTTCTTCTTTCAAGTACGCGAAGATATCCTTGCCACGTCGCTCTTCTGGAAGATCGTCCATTCGAGGGACAACGTGAAAGTGCACGTGAGTGAAGCCCGGAGCTTCCGCCAACAATATGACGTAGGTCTTGACGCATCCAGTCACGGCTTTAAGGGCTTGCGTGACGTCGCGCATCAACCCACCCAGTTCAACTGTCTCCTCGTCGTTGAGTTCATCGAGAGATTCGACGTGTCGAGTTGGAACCAATACCACCCAACCGGGCAGACTCGAGTTGAACGCGAGCGCCACGCGCCAGCCCGGCACGCTCCACACCCGCTCGCGCAATGGCACGTCTTCGTTGGTCTCTTGGGCACAGGAAAAACACGCAACAGACGTTCCGGTCGACACGGCCACTCCTTATCTGAGAGTCAAGTGTCAATCTAGAGTGCCGTCGGCTCACGCCAGAACCCTCAGGCTTTCGAGTCGACGCGACCGCGTCAACCACGTTACGATCGGCCATGTCCGCAAACGATCGCGCGGCGATGCGCGATTACTTCGACCGCCTCGGCGAAGCCGAGTGGCGCCGACTTGAGGCGACGCCTCACGGGCGCGTCAGTTTCGAGGTCCATCGCCAATTCCTCGCGCGTTTCGTGAAGCCCGGTCAACGTGTCCTTGAGATTGGCGCCGGCCCGGGGAGATTCACTTTTGAGTTGGCGAACCTCGGCACTCGCGTCGAAGTTACCGACTTTTCGCCAGTTCAGCTACGTCTGCACGCCGAACATCTAGGCGGGACCAACGCCGAGAACGCCGTCGTGTCTCGAGAACTGCTCGACATCTGTGACACGTCACGGTACAGCGACGCGAACTTTGACGCGGTCGTCGCTTTCGGCGGCCCACTCTCGTACGCCTTCGAACACGCAGCTGAAGCGCTCGCTGGCCTCTTTCGAATCACGAAGCCCGGTGGCGTCGTCGTCGCGTCGGTGATGTCACTACTTGGAGCGTGGCGATATCACCTGCGCGGCGTCGTCGAGGACACGAAGGTCAAGGGTGAAGTGGCGAACGATCTCGTCCTTACGACAGGTGATCTTCGCTACTTTGGCTCCGAGCACGTTTGCCAGATGTACCGAGGCAGCGACATCGAGCGACTCGTCGCGTCGTGCGGTGGTGAAGTTCTAGCAATGAGCGCGAGTAACTGGGCCTCCCTGGGTGACGCCGAAGCACTGGGGGAAATCGAAGCCAATCCCGAACACTGGCGGAACTTTCTCGATCACGAGGTTCGAGCCTGCGCGGAGCCTGGAGCAGTCGACGGGGGAACGCATCTACTTTTTGCCGCCAGCGTTACTGCGTAGTCGCAGCAATCGGCACCTACCAGAAGCGCCACCGTCTATCGAATCTCAATCGACCTCATCAACAATCGCTTCAGCACGTCGACGAAGAATTTCGTCCACGGACTCTTTTGCACTAAGTGCGGACGTGTCAAGCCACAGACCAACGCGTGGTGTCACAGCGAGCTGATCATCGAGCTCTTTAATGCTGACACCTCCTTCGCGGTAGGCAACTTTTCCGGTGGTACGTCGGCGAAGCTCCTCGCGCCCGCCCACGACCCCAATGGAAGGACGAAGTACGACGAGGTGACGTGGTCGAACTGTCACGAGGTTGAGCCAGGTCATGACATCGAGGCCATAGATGTTGTCTTGTACGACCGTCGTGAACCCAGCCGCGCAGTATTCGTCGGCGACCTTCGCCGAGAGTCGATAGCGCAGGTCCAACAGCCGTCGGGCTTCACTCGCGCGTTCATCGTCGTGATGGACCCATCCCCGCACGGCCCAGCGATAGAACTCGCCGCCGCGGACGTGGACGCCGGCGTCGAACCGACGGGCGAGCAGGTCCGCGACGGTCGACTTGCCCGACGCCTGGACCCCCACGACCAGCCAGATTTCTCCACTCACCCTCACATTCTCATTCACTATCGTCGCGACGATGCGTATCTCGTCACCTATCGTTGTCCAATGAAGGTCCTGCGCTGCTCGTCGCCCGAAGAGTTTCTCGCTGAGACCACGGACTATCGCGGTCGTGATCCGATTCGCACCAACGTGCTCGGATCGGTAGCCGTCTTGGTATCAAAGTACGGACGCGAGTACGACGCGTACTGGTGGTGGGTCGTGAAAGACGGCGGCGAGGTCGTGGGGGCCGCTTTTCGAACAGCTCCCTTTGGACTCCAACTCGGACCGATGTCGACGAACGCCGCGGCGGCGCTGGCCCCAGCCGTAGTCGTGGCCGACGACGAATTCCCCTGGTTGGCGGGGCCCCGCGACGTTGTTGCGCCCTTCCTCGACGCCTATCAGGCAAGCCGGGGTGCGCGTTCCCGACGTGAGTTCATCGAAGCTCGCACCAGCCTGCTCTACGAAATCACGGACGTTCGTGTGCCCACGGTGAGTGGCTGGAGTCGCGTCGCGACACTTGATGACTTCGACCTGGTCGACGAGTGGACGACCGACTTCGCGGAGTTCATTGACGGGGCGCCCTACGCACCAAGTGAGAGCGACCGCGCGGCGCTGCGCATCAGATTGACGTCGAATGCCCGACGACTCTGGATCGACAACGACGTCGCGGTCTCGATGGCCGGTCACGCGCCCGCGGTCGAGACGCCGGGCGGTCTCGTTACTCGCGTTGGTCCGGTCTACACTCCAGCGAATCTTCGTGGCCACGGTTACGGTTCCGCGATAACGGCCTCGCTCAGCGAAGAACTACTGCGCGGCGGATCACGCGTCATGCTCTACGCCGACGAAGCGAATCGCACGAGCAACTCGATCTACCAACACATTGGCTACCAACTCATCGACAAGCTCGTGCAATTCGATTTCGTGGCGAGTGCTGAGGAGTCGCTGAACGAAGACTGATCAAATTTGTCCGATTCGATGAACGGCGAGATCCCTTCAAGCTCCACAAGAACTACTGAGTTATCGCGGCGCCGCCGTAGGAAGATTCGAGGGCCCGAGCGACATTGAGCGCGTCGGCGTCTCTCACGTCTCGTGGCGTAGGGGGTAAGAGGTCGTCCCAGAGAGCGAGACAGGTGCCGCGTAACTGCACAAATCCTTCGGGACGGGCAAAGAAAAAGACGTGGAGGTGTGCTCCTCCGTCGCCCCATCGCGAGACGTGGGCCCGTGCCACGTGAGGCAACGATTCAATCGCCCTTGCGACGTGAACAACGAGTCGCCCAAACTCACTCGCGAGGTCGTCAGGCAGATCGGTCAGGTCGAAGTGATCCTTGGGCAACAACATCATGACGAGCGGTGCGCCGGAAGGCTCAGAAAAGGTTACGAGCCGCCAGCGACTGTCGTGCCACACGTCCCCTCGGCCAATCGACGCGCACGAGCCACACGACGAACCACCTTCGCCTTGACGCCAAGCCTCGGGTAACTCCGGCTTCTTTAGTGGAACGACTCGAAGACCGTCGGGATCGAAGGGAAAAATCTCCCACGCCGTGAGTCGCGACAGTGACATGCGCCCTTCGCCGTCGGCCGCGGTCATGGCGTTGGCGTAGAAGTCGTCGGGCGACAGCGGCATTGGCACATGGTACTTCGGCACTCTGTTCACGGTTCCGTCGTGCGAAGGCGTCGGCCCGTAACGGGGAGCGATGACCGCGACGGCGAGCTGTCATCGCGAACGCGCGAACCAACGTGGTCCAACTAGTTCAATGAGGCGAAGTAGTCGCGCATTTCCCTTCTGGATTTGAGTTCAATCAACGTGAATTGACTTGCGAATTCGGCGAGGGCCCGTTCGAGCAGTGGCCGAGCGTCGCGTGGATAACGCCAGAGCCATAGGAGAAAACTCGCGTCAAAGTGCTCAGGGCAACCCTCCGCCTGCACTGATCGATGCCAATTTTTCACAACTCTGAGCACAACGCTTGGAATACACACTCGCCGCGGCAGCGCTAAGAAAATCACCGTATCCGCGCGGCGAAAGCGGACGTCATAGGTTCCGCCGTAGTTTCCGTCGATGATCCACGAGTCGCCCGACGCGAGTTCGCTCTGGAGAGTTCGCCACTCCTCTTCTGGCGTCGTGACCCATCCGGGATGCCAGTAGTAGTTGTCGAGAGGAATAAGTGGCAGCGACGTCAGTTCGCTGAGTCTCCTTGCGAACGTTGATTTCCCCGAACCTCCAGAGCCGACAATCGCCACACGCTGCAAGTGTTCAATGTACTGAGTCGCGCGCTCACCTCGCGGGAGAGCAACCACTACCTCGTGACGTACCATTACGAAAGGAGGTTCGAAGAGTGAAAACCATGACGTGCAAACAGTTGGGTGGACCCTGTGACCACCCGCACCACGGCGAGAGCGGTGATGAGGTCATAAAGTCGCAAGATCGCCATTTAAAGGAAGCGGTCGCCGGTGGTGACGAATCGCACCAAAGCGCGCTGAAGGAGATGAAGGGTAGGTGGAAGAATCCCCTCTCGGGAATGAAGTGGTACAAGAAAGCCAAGAGCGACTTTGCCGCTCTTCCCGAGGACTGATCCTTCATCCAAGCGTTCCGTCGACGGGCCCAAAAATTAGTGCCCTGATTGAGGTTCCGTGTCGCCAAGGACCCCGCCGCACTTCGCGCTCCACCGTTCCTTTCGCCGACGTTCAGATCTTGATGGCGACGCCCGCGCTGCAGTAACACCAGGGCTTGGGACCCTTTGCTGGACCTTCGTCACTCCACAACAGTTCAAACCCCGCGTCTCTAATAAGGGCGAGCGGGTGTCGATCAAGGTGACATCCGCCCGCGAGTCGAATCTCTAGGGGATTGAGTAGGCGTTGGGTCAGCGCGAGTCCCCTCGAGGGTGCCAAGCCGTGTTCGAGAAAGTGAAACTGTCCGCCCGGCTTCAAGACCCGCACTACCTCTTGAAGAACCGCCGCCGGATCGCGAACGGTGCACAACGTGAACGTTGAGAGCGCGGCGTCACACGACTTGTCCGAAAGCGGTATCGCTTGCCCGTCCAGACCCACGTGTTCGATTTCGACAAAGGCAGACTCGATTCGCTTTCTCGCAAGTTTGAGCGCAAGTGACTCGGGTTCGACCGCGTAGACCACTTCGATCTTCGAGGGGTAGAACGGCACGTTGTGGCCCGAGCCAAAGCCAATCTCCACGACTTTGCCAGAGAGGCTCTCGCAGACCTTCTGTCGCCACGGCGCGAACGTCGACACGCCACAGGCCCGATCGATGAGTCGGGGAAGAATTTTCTCGCCGTAGAAGCCCACGAAGTGAACTTATCTCTTATGAGGTGCCCATCTGAATGCCACTCGTCTTTGATGGAAAAGGTTGTTAGTGCCTCGGTCGAATAATGGTGAACACCATCGAAGAGGCTCCTGCTACCAGCACCGCGAAGACGCCACCGAAAAGCACCACCATCGAGGACGCCGCAGCGGAGACCACGAACACACCCGTCGCGGCGCAGTAGGCGCCAGTTGCTATCACTGACTTTGCCAGTAAATGACGTAGCGAGGCGGTGACGCCAATGGCGCGAACGCGCCGGTCAATGACGAAGTTGGAGTAGGCCAATAAGGCGGTACCCACTGCGAAAAGAGCGGCAATGAGGTCCATTGAGGCAATCTATCCGCGGCAGTCAAATGGATACCCCGTTTCTTCTTGGTCACGACTCCGAATCCCTGTGGGGTCCGAGCTTGATTCCTCGGTGGCCTACGGAGCCAGAGAGCCTATGGCGACGACCGCGACTCCGTCTTTGCGCAGGTAGCTATAGCCGGACATACAGACCACTGCGAGAACTGACGGAGCTCCGCTCTTCTTGGTGTCGACAACATCGGCGAGGCGAAGGAGTGCTGTCGCGCCTTCATCAATCAGTTTCTCGCCACCAAGTTTTACTTCAAACGCCCCCCATCGCCCATCGGAAAGTTGGACGATGGCGTCAACCTCGAGGCCGGACTTGTCTCTGTAGTGAGAGACCAAGCCGTCAAGAGGCTGTGAAAGGACACGGAGGTCACGAATGACAAGCGACTCAAACATCAGCCCGAGAAATTCCAGATCCTTACTAAGTCTGGCCGTACCAGCACCCAGCGCAGCGGCCGCAAGTGACGGATCGACGAAGTGACGCTTTACAGCTTGTCGAAGTGGTGTCTTCGAGCGAAGATGCGGTGACCAGGCTGGCAGGTCTTCAATCACCATCACCCGAGACAAGGCTTCGAGGTAACCGTTGACGGTGTTCGGTGACATGAGCTCACCGGGCCCGCTGGAGTCCGTGGCGAGCGTTTTCAGAGTGACTTCCGTGGAGACGTTGCGGGCTAGCGAAGAGAGAAGTAGCGCAACCTTCGCGGGGTCTCGCCTGGGCCCGGATACCCGATTCACGTCGACCTGTCGGATCTGCGTCAGGTAGTCCTTCGAGGCCTGTGCAGCGCTGGCTACGGACCCGTTCTGCTGTGCGGGCCAGCCTCCACGCACGAGAAGATCGGCGAGCTCAGGAACCGAAAGCTTCATCTCACCGGCGCGAAGAGTCTCTCCATTCATAAGCGCGGCCAGTGAGATGGTTCCCGCACCACCGCTGCTTTCGAAGAGGCACATCGGACGCATCCGGATGAAGGCAAACCGGCCTGCGCCAGAGTGGCGATTGGGGTCGTCGTCGGGTACCGCCGATCCGGTAAGTATGAACTGCCCGGGCCGCTTTCGGTCGTCGGAGAGTTGCCGAGCGTGGTTCCAGACCGCTGGTTCTATCTGCCATTCATCGATTAGTCGAGGTGTCTCCCCTTCCAGGACAAGTGCTGGGTCGGTCGCCGCGGCGAGTCGGGCTCCGCTGTCAACGTCGAGTCGGACGACGCTGCGGGCTGCTTGAAGTGCGGTCTCGGTCTTTCCGCAGGCCTTTGCGCCCTCGATAACAACGATTCGTGCGGATTCCAGCCTCCGGGTTAGTTCGTCATCGACGATACGTGGGATGTAGGTCAGTTCACTCACGGTTCTTATATTACCTGATAAATCGGTAGACTGACGATTTTGGCGCTATTCTGCTAACGATTTTGGAGCCAATTTATTAACGATTTTGGCGCTATTCTGCTGACGATTTTGGAGCCAATTTATTAACGATTTTGGCGCTATTCTGCTGACGATTTTGGTCAACTCGACGCTCCAAGTCTCTTCTGGGGTACGCCGTAGGGAGTAGTTACCAGGGACTTGAACCGAGACACATCGCGAGCCTCGTTAGCGCCCTTCCTCACCCAGCGGTTCCTCTTTGAGCCAACGCTCGGCGTTACGCGCCGCCCAGCTTTCACTCACCCAACCCTTAAAGATCGAACGCAAGGCGTCGCGGTGCGTGAGGGCCATGAAAATGTGTCCGATGACGACGAGGAAGATCGCGTAGGCGAAGACGTCGTGGACGAACGTTGCCCCCGAGCGCCACGACACCGGAAAGAATCTGAACCACTGCAACATCGCACCGGAAACCAGCGTCACGAGAATTGACGCGCCGATGAAGATGGCGTTGAGCTTTTGACCCGGATTGAACTTGTCCGCTTCGAGCTTGGTTTTGCCGAGTGACTTCATCCAGCGAATCTCGTCGCGAGTCCAGTAGTTGATGCGCCGGACGTCGTGACGCATGGCGTTCCCCCACGGCCCGACCAACGAAATAATGATTGGAAGGGGTAAGGCGAGACCCGTCCAGAGGTGAATCATTTCGATGACGTGACGTGGCAGCAAGAGGCCAAACAAGGAGCCGAAGTAGAGCGGAATAGCCGTGGACATCAGAATAAAGAAGAGCAGCGCGTTGGCCCAGTGGGCGCTGCGCTGCACGCGGTCAAAGCGCAACACGTGCACTGTCTTGGTAGAAGCCTGTGCGAGCGTCATCAGGTCAGCGTGGGGTCCGGATTGTTCGGACCCGTCGTGCCGTCAAGCCACCCGTTCACCGGGTAGCCGTTGACTTCCCAAAACCCGGGCTCGACCCTGTCGACGACACGAATGCCCGAGAGCCACTTCAGCGATTTGTAGCCGAACATCGGCGCGACGTAGAGCCGTACGGGTCCACCGTGTTCCGTCGTGACCGGAGCGCCGAGCATGGAGTAGGCCACGATGACGTCGGGCAGATGGGCCTGATCAATGGTGAGGCTCTCTGAGTCGGCGTGATCGTACGAGTCGAAACTCACCGCGACCGCACTTGGCTGCACGCCGACGCTATTCAAAATATCCGAGAGTTTGACGCCCTCCCAGTGCACGTCGGGGACCCTCCATCCCGTGACGCATTGAAAGTTCTTGATGAAGGAGGTCTTCGGCATCGCTTGAAGATCAGCGAAGGTCAACGTCATCGGATGGTCCACGAGACCACTCACGCTGAGTCGATACTTCTCTTTAGTGACCACGGGATAGTTACCCGTGATCGAATAGATGCGCCAGTGATCGCCAATGGGCAAAATCCCACCGAGACCCGAGCCGAAGACGTTACTGAGTGCGCCTTGGATGCTGTTGCCAAAGGCGACACCGAGCGCGCCGAGTGCCGCGACGCCGAGGAACATTCGTCGCCCGACGTTGACCCGCTTCTGCGGCTCGTCGGGCGTTGCGCTTTGAGACTCAACCGACATGGACGTCGCTCGATTCTGTTCTGCCATTCACGACACGAAACGACACCAGCGCACGTTGCGCGCGAGGGGACCCGTCCAGTCTGGCCCGTCCGCGCCACGAAGACACGTCAGGCGGGACAACACATGGGAGCGTGACGTCCACATCGATCATCGATTTTCCTTCCCCGTCGAAATGATTATGAAATCCTTTAGACCCGCGACGGTCCATCCGTCGCGGGTCCTTCCCTTTGGAGTTACACGTCGAGCTTGGTTCCAGTAATTATCGTGCCCTTCAACGTACCGGTCACCGTGACCAGGGCGCCCACTTTGACGTTCTTTGCGTTACCCATAGTGAAGTGAGTCATCGCGTCCCAGTGAACGACGTACGTCTTCGAGCCCGAAACGAAGCTGAACGAGCTCGTCGTGCCCATCTTGGCGTTGATCTTCGAAATCTTTCCGTGCCACGTGTGATCCATGGTCGTGTGCGCCCGCACGGTGGCACCGGCTGGACCAGAGGTGAGCGCGAGGCCGAGGCCAAATGACCCAACGGCGAGTGCGCTCGGCAAAGCAAGGGCGGCAAGAATTTTCTTCATTTGCTGGTTCCTTCCTGCGCGGTACGCAGTGATGTCGGTACGTCGGACGACCTCGTCCATCACTACAGTTCCGCGCGAAGAAAAGGCGTTACAAGGAATCTGATCTTTCCTCAGGTGCTCGAAATTCCTCGATATCAACCCGGTTTAGATTCCTACTCTTCGTCCTTGAAGCGGCGAAAGAGCTCGGTCAGCGTCTCCAAGGCTTCGGGCGCGAGGTCGTCGGGTCCAACGAGCCCACTGGCCGCGATAGTGACGCGAATCTGCTCGACGTAGGCGCCACACGCGTCACAACCCGCCAGGTGCTTTTCGAGACGGCGGCGATCGCGGCGAGAGAGTGAGCCGTCGAGGTAGTCGCTCACCAGGTCGACTGCCTCTTGGCAGACCAGCGCGTGGGGAAGAACTCTCATGACTCACCTCCTGGCAAAGTGCTCTCGATCGCCGATCGTATGAGGGACCGGCCCCGGTGCAAGATAACGCGCACGTTGGCCTCAGTTAGTCCCAACAGCGAAGCAACCTCGCTCGTCGATAGTCCCTCCACGTCGCGAAGCGTTACAACAGTGCGTGGCGCGTCCGGTAGCTTTTCGATCTGCTCGCGCACTAGGGCGAGCATTGGAGCGTTCACGATGCCGTTTTCGATCGCCTCCGTGAAGGGAACGGGCGCTTCGCGCCAGAAACCACCATCGTCGAAGCGTTTCGACAACGCCGAACCTTCAGACCACGTGAGATCAATCGGCACGACCCGACTCTCCTTGGCTCCCGTGGTGCGAGCGCGGTTCACCAGGATTCGCAACAGCCACGTCTTAAACGATGAACGGCCCTCAAAGCGTTCGACGCCCTTCAGCACGGCGATCCAGGTGTCTTGAGCGACGTCTTCGGCACTCGCGTCGCTCTTTACGTAGAAACGCGCGACGCGAACCAACAGGGGTTGGTAGCGAGTCACGATCTCAGCGAAAGCGCGCTCGTCGCCGGCGAGCAGTCGCGTCAAGAGCTCGGCATCGTCCACTCCGTCACCATACCGGCGCCGGGTGGAAGAGAGAGAAAGAACGATCACCCCTCCTTCGATCCAACGACGCCAGGTACACTTCATCGCAACGAGAGCGACGCGGTCGCGCGTCGTCGTTGCGTCGCAATGACGCGTGTATCGAATGTTGAGTGATCGCTGAGTGAGGGGGGCCAAAATCATGGAACGTCCGTTCTCCCACGTCAACGCCGTCGGCAAACTTCGCATGGTCGACGTCACGAACAAGCGCCTGACCCGGCGCCAGGCACTGGCCCGGTGTCTGGTTGTGACGAGCGTCGACCTGGACACGCTCGAACCACGGAACGACGAGATCGATCCTGCACTCTGTGCTCGCATTGCCGGTGTCGCGGCCGCGAAGAGGACGGCGGAACTCATTCCGCTCTGCCACACGCTCAATTTGAACGACGTGGACGTTGAGTTAAGTCGTCAGGACAACGGCATCGAAATAACGGCAACGGTCACCGCGACGCAACGCACCGGCGTGGAGATGGAAGCACTGACCGCGTGCGCGTTCGCGGCCCTCAGCATCGTGGACTCTCTTCAAGGCGCGGACCCCAAGGCGTGGATCGATGAACTCGTCGTGCTGAAAAAAGAGGGTGGAAAGTCGGGCAGTTGGGGTCGACTCGTCGTGGACCCCGAAAAGAAGTCGCCGCGCTAGCTCAAAGTATCACTTCCCCGCAAGCGACGAGTTTCGCGGCGTCACTCAGGTCATCTCGCGTCTCACGTCGTTCCCCGTGAGATATTACGAGTCGCCATTAAGGTGAACGTCAGTGGAGCACATTGACCGTCCGATCACCTCCTGCGGGCACACGACGTGGGGAAGCGAATGACGACCCTCGATAGTGGCGCACCAGCGCCCGTCTTCGTCTCGGTGCGACCGCACGTTCGAGGCGGTCCCGGTGACGCGTCAACGAAGGACCGCGAACCGCTGGTCATGCCCGAGAGCGGCCCCTTGGTGGACCGTTACGCGCGCGTCCATAACGACCTTCGCCTATCGGTCACCGACCGCTGCAATTTGCGCTGCGTCTACTGCATGCCCGAAGTGGGAATGACGTTCCAGCCCCGCTCGGCTCTCTTGACGTTTGACGAAATAGTTCGCGTCTCGCGCGTCGCGCACGAACTGGGCATCACCGCCCTTCGTCTGACCGGCGGTGAGCCGCTCGTTCGAAAAGACTTACCGACACTCGTCCAACGACTTTCGGCCATTGGCTTTCAGGATCTCTCGATTACGACCAACGGGATGTTGCTCTCAGCGATGGTGCAGTCCCTGGCCGACGCCGGACTGAAGCGGGTCAACATCAGTTGTGACTCTCTTAAGCCCGAGCGCTTCAACGCCATTCGTCGTCGAGGCGACCTCCAGACCGTGCTCGAGTCAATGGACGCGACCGAGGCCGCTGGTCTCTCCCCGCTCAAGTTGAACGTCGTTATCCTGCGCGGTCAAAACGACGACGAGATTTTGGACTTCGCGGCCTTCGCGCGTGACACGGGGCGCGTTGTGCGCTTCATCGAGTTCATGCCACTCGACGCCCAGGGACAGTGGGATAACTCCCAACTCGTGCCGGGACGAGAGATCTTCGAATTGATCACCGCGCGCTGGCCACTCGAAGCCGTCGCCAACACCGACGGGGCACCCGCGGAGCGCTTCAAGTTCGTCGACGGAAAGGGCGAGATTGGTCTTATCTCGAGCGTCACGCAGCCCTTTTGCGGCACGTGCAATCGACTACGCCTCACGGCCGACGGTGCCATTCGTAACTGCCTCTTCTCCGACGACGAGCACTCGCTGCGCGACCTGATGCGCGAAGGTGCCGGCGATGACGTCATCGCTCTCGCCCTTCGCAAGGCCGTGTGGGAGAAGTTCCCGGGGCACGCCATTAACGAGCCCGGGTTTCTGAGCCCCACTCGTTCGATGTCGATGATCGGCGGCTGAGGTGACGAAATACCGTGCCGCGCAGGCGGCGGAACTGCTGGGCGTCAGTGCCGACACGATTCGCCGCTGGGCCGACTCGGGACGCCTTCCTTCAACGATCGCGAAGGACGGCAAGCGCTACTTCGACGGTGAGGCCTTAGCCCAGGTCGCCATCGCGACTTCAGCGAGCGTGAAGCCCAAGAGACCGCGCGCGCAGTCAACGCGCAATCGCTTCGTCGGTATCGTCACCAGGGTCGTCAAGGACAAGGTCGTCGCCCAGGTCGAGATTCAAGCAGGACCCCACCGGTTCGTGTCACTCATCACCCGCGAGGCGGCCGACGAACTCGAACTTGCGCCCGGCGTCGTCGTCGACGCCGTGATCAAAGCCACCAACGTCAGCGTGGAGATTCCCGAGGCGTTCTAGCGAGCGGCGAACCCCGTGACGTCGTCCTTCGTTACATCACTCGCGGCTTCCCAGAGTGCGATGGCGTCGCGGTCAAATAAAAGCTGACACTCCGCACCAACCTCAACCTCCAGCGCACCTCTGGTGCGCGCCAGTACTTCCACGCCATCACCCACGATGACGAAGAGGTCGTAGGACGTGCCCACGTCGACCACATCCTTCACAACACCAACGATTCCTTCGGCGTCGGTGTCGAGCCTCCGCGTCACTCGCACGTTTTCGGGCGCGACGCTCCACCACACCATCGTGTCCGCTCTCAGTTGAGTTGGCGGAATTTGAATTGTCGTTCCCGCGACCGCCATGGTGCTCACTGAGCTAATGGTGGCGAAATTGAGGTTCTCGCCGCCGAGTAACTTCGCGACGTCGGCCGACGCCGGTCGAGAGAACACGGATCGACTGGAGCCCGACTGCAACATCGCACCGTGGGCGAGGACGATTAACTCGTCGGACAGGAACGCGGCCTCTGCGGGGTCGTGGGTCACGAGCACCGTCGCGAGACCGGTCTCTTGTTGGAGGCGGCGCAGTTCTCGACGAAGTTCGAGGCGTATCGGCACGTCCAGGGCGGAGAACGGTTCATCGAGCAGCAACACCTTGGGTGAAGAACAGAGCACCTGGGCCAAACCCACTCGTTGACGCTGACCGCCCGAAAGCTCGGCGGGACGTCGGTCCTCTAAACCTTGGAGCCGAAGATGCTTGATCCAGTACGCACCGAGCTCGGGCGTCGCGCCCGCGAACATCAAGTGTCGCCACACTGACATGCGCGGGTACAGGGAGAAGCCTTGGGCCACGTACCCCACGCCGCGACGCTCGACGGGCACGTGTTGGACCATCTCCTCGCCGTACCAGACAGGACCCGGACTCGCCCCGTAGAGACCAGCGAGACAACGCAGCAGCGCCGTCTTTCCCGAACCCGAAGGACCAAGAATCCCCAAGTGGGGCGCCTGCGATTCGTGAGCGAGGGCGAGGTGAAACGTTCCGACGTGGTGATCGAGTTCGAAGCGAATCGGCCGCGTCGTCACCATCGCCGGCGCGACGGGCTTTGGCGCACTCGAACGTCGCGACGTGGGCTTGGTGATGTTCGCTCGGCTCAGCACCACCACGACGACCGCGACGCCGAGGGCCAACGCCGTAGGCGCCAACGTGGTGGGCAGTCCTCGTCCGCTGAACTGGTTGTCGGTATAGATCGGCAGCGACGCGGGGTTGTAGGCCAGAATCACCACGGCGCCGTATTCGCCAAAGGCCCGTAGCCACGTCAGCAACATGCCCGCACGAATCCCGTGTCCCGCCGTGGGCACCGCCACGCGCAAAAAGCGCGACGCGTCCGAGTGGCCGAGCGTCGCCGCGACGTCCAGCACTCCCTGGTCGAGCGAGGCGAAGGCCGCTCGTGACGCGACGATCAAGAATGGCGACGACACGAAGGACATCGCGATGCCGACGCCCACCCTCGAGTCAGTCAGGTGTTCACCAAAGAGCTGACCCAAGAAGGTGTAGGGACCAATGAGGTAGACGAGCACGATGCCACTCATGAGTGGCGGCAGCGCCAAGGGAATCTGCACGATCGTGCCGACGATCGTCGAAAACGGTCCCGCGGATCGAGCGAGGACGTACGCGAGCGGCACGCCGAGGACCGTGACGATCGCCAGTGAAATGGTCGCGCAACTTACCGACACCCAGAGCGCGGGCAACAGCCCGGGTACGTGAAAGCCACGTTGGGGCGACGTGATGAGTCGAACGACGAAGGCCGCTAAGGGATAGCCCAGGTAGACAACGAGCAGCCCGCCCAACCACGTGAGGGGGCTCTTCAGAACTCTCGGCTGGATCACGGCGTCGTGGTCGTTGAAGCGATCGTCGTCGACGCGATCGTAACCCTTGGCGGAACGATGGGCGTGACACCGTTCTTCTTAAGGATGGCTCGACCTGATGTGCCAAGCAAGAACTTAACGAAGGCCTTCGCCGCGGCTTCGTGTGGCGCCTTGTTGAGAATCGCCACCGTGTACTGACCGGCCAGTTCGGTTCCCTTGAGGGGCACCGTTTTGAGATGCGCCGCTGCGGCTTCAACGCCGTAGAAGAAGCCCGCGTCGAGTTGGCCCGCCTGTAGATCGCCAACGAGCGCGGTCTCGGCGAAGATGTTCGACGACGACGCAAGAGCGTCGAGGGCGGGAAGATTGTGACTGAGCGCCAAGCCCTCAAGCGCGTCAACGGCGAGAACGCCCTTCGGGTCGGTAGCGGGGTCGGTTCGCCCGAGCAAGAAGCCCGGCAGGTCAACAACCTTGTACCAGGGCATGGTCTTAAGGTCCCGCGCGAACTTGGACTGGGCATAGTAGCCGAGCACGAGAGGAGAGTACCCAAACACGCTGTAGGACGACACCCAGTTCCCGTTGCTCGCACCCTCGAGTGTGGCGTTCACGGCTGGCGACGCACTTATGAAGACGTCGCCCACCTGCGTCCCGCCGGCAATCTCGTTCGCCAGTGCCGTCGAGCCGGCCGAAAAGCCACTGACGGTGTAGCCCGTCGCGTTATGGAAGGCCGGCCCAATTTTCTGCTCCATGAGATCTTGAAACGAACCGGCGTAGAGAACGTCGACGGTGCCCGAGGCCTTCTTCGTACTCGCCGCGCTGGCCGACATACTGACGAGCGGTAGCACGAGACCCACCGCGACGAGCGACGCGACTAAGAGTCGACGCACGGACCTTTGACGCAGATACTCTCTCGGGCGAATGAGATGGTGCGACATAATCGTGCCTCCTGGTATGTTGCATTTACAGTACTCGTGGCGCCTATTAGACGTAAATCACGTTATATTTGGCCACATACCACGTAAGTGCGATCAACGATTCCCCACCGCATTCGCACCGGCGACGGCGAGGTACCGCAACGCTCTCGTCGTGTGCTCGCCACTAGGGAGCGTTCGCGGGTGGACAATAAGATGTGGCGAATGTCGTCGGCGCCAACCTCTGATTGGATCTCCATCACGGAGAGTCCACTATCACCCGACGAACTTTCCGCCTGGGTGATTCGCCCCAACTGCGGGGCCGTCGTCACGTTCTCTGGCATAGTTCGCGACCACTCGAAATCGAGAGAGGGCGTTCTCGCGCTCGAGTACGAGACCAGTACCGAATTGGCGGAACAGCGCCTTCGCGACGTCGCCGACGAGGCTCGCAAACGTTGGCCCACGCTCGAAGCGGTGGCGATCCACCACCGTATCGGCCGCGTCGAACTTTCGGAGTCGACGGTCGTGGTCGCCGTGTCCTCGCCGCACCGTAACGTGGCCTTCGAGGCCGCTCGATTCTGCATCGATACGTTGAAGGTCAGTGTGCCGATGTGGAAACGCGAACTTTGGGACGGCGGATCGGCCTGGAGCGACGAGGTGTCGCCCATCGTCGAGGCGCGCGATCAATGATCTCGTACGATGAAGCTCGGCGGTTCGTACTCGCGAACCTTAAGCCGCTCGCCCCCAAAGAGATTGAACTCAACGACGCGCTGGGCTTAGTGGCGGCGCGCATCGTGAGTGCGAGGGAACCCTCGCCGCGCTTCGCGAACTCTTCCATGGACGGCTTCGCTCTACGTGCGAACGACGCCGCGGGCGGCGAAGTCCGACTCAAGATTGTGGACACCATCTTCGCTGGCGACGTCGCCACTAGGCCACTGAAATCAGGTGAGGCGGCTCGCATCATGACCGGCGCACCAATCCCCGAGGGCGCCGACAGCGTGTGCATGCGAGAAGAAGCCACGGTGGACCCAGCGGGCGTAACCGTTCTCATTCAAAGGACCGTGACGCCCGGAGAGTTCGTGCGCTTCGTCGGTGATGACGTCGCCGTGGGCCAGGAACTGGTGGGGATTGGCAGCGTGATGGGGCCGGCGCTGTTGGGCGTTCTCGCGAGTCAGGGCATCGAAACGGTCTTCGCCCACCCGCGACCCCGTGTCGGCGTGCTCTCTACGGGCAACGAACTCTCGGACTCGACGGACGAACTCGGGGCGGGAAAGATTCGCGACGCGAATCGTCCGTCGCTCCTCGCCTCCCTCGCCCAGTCCGGCTTTAGCCCCGTCGACCTCGGCATCGCCGGCGACACGCCCGGCGAGATCACCGACGCGTTCGAGCGCGGCGTGCGTAACTGCGACGCGATCATCTCTACCGGTGGGGTCAGTGTCGGCGACGCCGACTTCGTCAAATCGGTACTCGCCGATCTGCTCGGCGAAAGCGCGCGCTCAATGCAGGTGGCGATCAAGCCCGGTAAGCCCTTCGCGTTCGCCGTCGCTCCTTCGGGCGTGCCTTTCTTTGGCCTCGCGGGCAATCCCGTCTCGACCCTCGTGGGCTTCGAACTCTTCGTGCGCCCCGCCCTTCGCCTGCTCGCCGGCCAGCGCGAACTCGATCGCCCGACCGTCACCATGATCCTCGACTGTCCCCTGCCCCGGCGCCGAGACGGCAAACTCCATCTCATCCACGTGACGGCGCGCGCGCATCACGACGGACGACTCCACGTGACGAGCGTGGCCCGCCAAGCGTCGCACCTCTTGAACGCCATCGCTGACGCCAACGCGATTGCCGTCGTTCCCGACGGCGACGGGTTCGATACGGGACAAGAGGTCGAGGCCATGATCATCGACGCCAATCAACTGAACGGCGCGTGATGGCGAAGCTCATTCTCCTCGGTCCAGCCCACGACGCGGCCGGAACGCGCGAGGACTTCTTCGACGGCGACACTCTCGACGCCGTTCTAAACGAAGCCGTCGAGCGCTACGGCCCAGCGTTCGAAGAACTCCTGGACGTCAGTCAAGTCTGGCTCAACGGTGAACCGGCGTCGCGAAGCACGCCGCTCGACGTTCACGACGAAGTTACGGTGCTGCCGCCGGTCTCTGGAGGGTGAGGCGACCTTTCTCCTTGAAGAAGCTCGATGGCGTGCGGTAACACGTCCAGCACCGCCTCGAGACATTCAATCGCCCCCTTAGGCGAACCGGGGCAGTTCACGATCAAGCTTCGCCCGGCGGTGCCGGCTCGAGCGCGAGAAAGCCGACCGAGCGGATTGACGAGTCGCATCGCCTCACTCAACCCGGGCGCTTCGCGCTCAATCACTTCCAACGTGCCTTCCGGAGTGAGGTCGCGAGGCGAGAAGCCCGTTCCCCCCGAGGTGACAATCAAGCCGGCGAAGCCCTCGACGAGTGTACGAAGGGCGTTCGCCACCGACGCCACGCCGTCGCCAACGACCTTTAACTCGTCGACGCGAAATCCCGCCGCTTCAAGGCGCGCCCTCAAAAGAGGACCGGCGAGGTCATCACGGGTTCCCGCCGCCGACGAATCAGAGACGATCAGTATCTTCGCGGCGAGTTCCACCCCATTGAGCGTAGGGCACGTCGTTTTGGCGCGTTAGGGGTCTCGCCGACTTCCTACTTCGGATTGTCCGCCGCGAACGAGAAACCGCCTCGTCAGCCGCCCGCCATCGCCCCGATGACGAAGAAGGGCTCAGCCCCGTTGACGACGGCCTCGGGCAATGGCGCTTCTGGATCATCGTGTGAGATGTCCTCTTCGCACGCGTAGAAGCGCACGAAGGCGCGCCGCTTCTTCGTGGTGGTGTCGCGAATTGTGCCAAGCAACATGGGGTAACGAGTCTCTAATGCGTCGACGACCGAACGCGGGGTGGCAACGCCAACCACGTCCAGTTCGACTTCGCCGTGGACGTTGGCGAGAGTCTTCAAGTGGGCCGGTAAGACGACCCGAATCATGCCAGCGTTTGGACTTCGACCGACAACACGGCCGGCAGGTCACTGACGATCGGCTCCCAACTGTCGCCCTCGTCCGCCGAGGCGTAGACCGCACCGCCGGTCGTGCCGAAGTAGAGACCACATTTGTCGAGCGAGTCCACACTCATCGCGTCGCGCAACACGTCGACGTAACAGTTACTTTGTGGCAGACCTTTGGTGAGCGGCTCCCACTCGTTCCCGCCGCTACGGCTGCGGTAAACGCGAAGTTGCCCATCGAGCGGGTAGTGCTCGGAGTCGCTCTTAATCGGTACGACGTAGACGGTCTCAGGTTCGTGCGCGTGCACGTCGATCGCGAAGCCAAAGTCCGTGGGCAGATTGCCACTGATCTCCACCCACGAGTCGCCAGCGTTGTCGGTGCGCATCACGTCCCAGTGCTTTTGCATGAACAGCGTGTCGGGCTTGGACGGGTGCATCGTGATGTGGTGCACGCAGTGCCCGACCTCAGCGTCCTCGTCGGGGAGGCCCTCTGAGTGAAGACCCTTATTGATGGGACGCCAACTCTTGCCACCGTCGTCGGTGCGAAAAGCCCCGGCCGACGAAATCGCGATGAAGATTCGCTGGGGGTCCTGAGGACTCACGATGATCGAGTGCAAGCACATCCCACCCGCGCCGGGCATCCACGACGAGCCGGACTTCTGCTCGCGCAGGCCCGAAATCTCACGCCAACTCTCGCCGCCATCGCTCGACTGAAAGAGCGCCGCGTCCTCAACGCCCGCGAGCACATGATCGGGATCGGTGAGCGACGGCTCGAGGTGCCACACCCGGGCGAACTCCCACGGGTGCGGCGTGCCGTCGTACCACTGGTGGGTGCCGGGCACGCCGTCGTAGTTGAACTGATTGCCCACTGGCTCCCACGTCACGCCACCGTCGTTAGAGCGTTGGATGAGTTGGCCGAACCAACTCGTGTTTTGGGACGCGTAGATCCGATTGGGATCAACGGGAGAACCCTTCAGGTGGTACATCTCCCAGCCACCAAAGAAGGGGCCACTGACGTCCCAGTCCTTGCGCTTGCCGTCCGAACGTAAAATGAAGGCACCTTTTCGTGTGCCGACGAGAACTCGCACGCTACTCATAGGCGCTCCTTCACCGCGTTGCGCGGATGGTTTTCCATTCGTCAAAGAGTAGCGCTCGAAAGCCTTTTGGCCAATGGTTTTCTTGCTTGATTCCGGCAGAGCCCTAGGGGTGCGTCGTTGAACGTCGCCCGAGCGAACCGTCGATTGTTCATCGCGGCTGGCATAGATTGGCGCAATAGCAACCGACACCAAGCCTCGTACACGAAGAGCGCTCGTCGGCCGCGTCGTCGCGGTCGTCATCGCGGGACTCAGCCTCTACATCCTCCTTCCCGCCCTCGTGCGCGTCATCTCGTCGTGGCCACGACTCCTAACGCTCGAACCGTGGTGGTTGGTCGCGGCGCTGCTCTGTGAAGCGTCAAGCTTCTTCTGCGCTTTAGCGTTGCTCCGTCTCGTGCTGCGCACGAAGAGCTGGTTCGCGGTCGTGACCGCGGCACTCGCGGGCAACGCCGTCACCAACACGTTGCCCGGCGGCGACGCCGTCGGGGCGAGTGTGCAGTACCGGATGCTCGCGGGCAGTGGCATCGACACGGTGCAAGCGGCGAGTGGGCTCGCGGTCACCTCCATCATCGGCTTCGCCGGACTGTTCTCACTGCCCATCTTCGCCCTGCCCGTGCTGCTCGGTGGAGAGTCGGTGAGCGCCGGTCTCGTGCACGCGGGAGAACTCGGCGGTATCGGCTTTGTCCTCATCGTGGCGCTCGGCGCCGTCGTGCTGACGTCGGACAGGACCCTCTTGGCCATGGGTCAGGGCATCCAGTGGCTCACCAACAAGATTCGCCGGCACCGAGAACCAACGACGGACCTCGGAACACGACTCATCGCCGAGCGAGATCAGGTGCGCACGGACCTCGGCAAGAACTGGTGGAAAGCAGTGTTGCTCGTCGCTGGTCGTATTGGATTCGACTACTTCAGTCTCTTGGCGGTTCTTCGCGCCACCGGCACGCGTCCCGACCCGGCGCTCGTGTTGTTGGCCTACGCCGCGACCGCGGTGTTGGCGCTGCTCCCCTTAACCCCGGGCGGTCTGGGACTCGTCGAGGCGAGTCTTAGTGGGCTGCTCGTACTGGCCAACGTGCCCGTCGGCAACGCCGTCGTCGCGACCCTCGCCTTTCGACTGGGTTCCTACTGGCTGCCCACCATCGCCGGCGCCGTCTGTTACGTCCTCTACCGGCGCCGTTACGGCCCACTGCGTCAAGGCGAAGGCGTCGCGCCCTCGTCGCTGCCGTGACGCCCGAGGTAGCGTGACGCGGAGAGTTTGAGGCGAAGGGGGTGGGAGTGTCCGACGACGTGAGTGCGAACAACGAGGACGTGCCAACTCGTCGCTCCAAGATCTTGCTGCGCGCGCAGATCGACAACGTGCCCCTGCGCACCATCTTGGTGACAATATTTTCCGTTGCGCTCGTCCTGATCGTGGGCGAAGCCCTCTACCGGCTACGGGCCGTCCTCCTGCTCATGCTCGTGGGCGGCTTCATTGCCCTGCTCTTGAACCCACTCGTGCTCTTTTTCCAGAACTGGAAGCTGCCGCGCCGCGGCATGGCCGTCTTCGTCGTAACGATGATGGCCGTGCTCCTCTTCACGGGGCTGGCCTTCGCCTTTGGCTACCCACTCGTCAACTCCACCACCCACCTCGCCCACGCACTGCCGCGGTACATCAGCCAAGCCGAAAAAGGTAAGGGTTGGATTGGGCACCTCCTTCGTCACTACCACGTCAAGAGCTGGATTCACAAGAACGCCTCGAAGTTGGTGACTTTCGCTAAGGGTCTCAGCAAGCCCGCGCTGGCGCTCGGGAGGGGTGCGGTCACCCTCCTATTTGAACTCTTCGCGTTGTTCGCGTTCGTGGTCTTGTTGTTGCTCGAAGGACCAAAGATTCGTCGTTCGCTCATTTCGATGATGTCGCCCGAGACCGTGACGTGGGTCTCGAGAGTCGGCTCCAGGATCGGCACGTCGGCGCTGGGCTTCATGCTCGGCGATCTCGCGATGTCCCTGACCGCGGGTGTGGCCGTCTTCATAACGCTGTGGACTTTGTCGGTGCCTTTCGCTTTTCTCTGGGCGTTGTGGGTCGCCCTCGTTGACTTTCTGCCCCAGGTGGGCGGACTGTTGGCCGGCGTGCCCACCGTCTTGTTCGCGCTCGTTCACTCCCTCAGCGCCGGCGTCATCACCGGTGTCGTCTTCGTCGTCTATTCGTTGTTAGAGAACCACGTTCTCTACCCCATCGTCATGAGCCGAACGGTCAAGATCAACCCGCTTACCGTGTTCATCGCCATCATCGTGGGCGCGGAATTCGGTGCGTGGGTGGGTGGCATCTTTGGTGGTTTCGTGGGCGTACTGCTCGCCGTGCCGGGCGCCGCGACGGTCCACGTCCTGTTCACCGAGATCTGGAACGCGACGGGGCCCTCGATGGTTACCGCCCAGGGCAGCGAAACAGTGGCCGGCGAGACGCCCGGCGAGTAAACCTGTCGGCGATGGATCAACGATGATCACACCCGACGACCACGTTCCCGCGTCCGTTCTCACCAACGCCCTCCAGAGAACCCAAGCGCTGATTCGCGCCTCGGCTACGCCGGGTTCACGACGCGAACGCGCGACGCGACGACGTTTTCGAAGGCTCTTTGTCGATGATCACGCCGTTGAGGTCACGATGACGTTGACCGACGAAGTGATGCGATTCGGCTCCGCGCGGAGCGCGTCGAGCGCCCTGCGCTCAGTCGTGCCGCACGTGTCACGTCGAGGCTTTGGTCTCGTGAACATGGTGGGTCTTCGTGCCGTCGCTCTGGCGTCGAGGGTCGCGCCCACCACGGCGATCAAACTGGTGAACGTTAGAGTTCGAGCCCTTACCAAGAACTTGATCTTGGACGCCGAGGCCCACCAACTGGCGTCGCAGTTTCGCGAGCATCAACGTGCCGGACTGCTGCTAAACGTCAACGTCCTCGGCGAAGCGGTGTTGGGCGAGCGCGAGGCCGACGATCGCTTCCGCCGCGTACTCGAAATGGTTCGGCGAAGCGACGTGAACTACGTGTCGGTGAAGCTCTCAGCGATCGCGAGCCAACTGCTCACCATCGACCACGAAGGTTCCTTGGCGCGGGTGTGCGCCAGACTGCGCGAACTGTACCGCGCAGCGAACGCCGCGGACACGTTCATCAATCTGGACATGGAAGAGTACCGAGATTTGCGTCTCACCTTGGACGCGTTCATGTTGGTACTGGGTGAAACCGACTTTAGGGACCACGCCGCGGGGATCGTGCTCCAGGCCTATCTTCCGAACTCACACAACGCCTTAGAAGAGTTGACCGACTTCGCGAGACGTCGACACCGAGAGGGCGGCGCCATCATCAAAGTTCGTCTCGTCAAGGGCGCGAATCTCGCCATGGAACGTGTCGAGTCCGAACTCCACGGCTGGACGCCAGCCCCCTACGCCACCAAGGCCGACGTCGACGCCAGTTACTGTCGGCTCCTTGACGTCGTGCTCCGTCCAGAGAACGCCTCGTCGCTTCGCGTGGGTGTGGCGAGTCACAATCTCTTTCACGTTGCGTGGGCGCTCGAACTCGCCGCGTCGCGCGGCGTGCTGGCACAGATCGACGTCGAGATGCTCGAAGGCATGGCGAACACCGAGGCCGGCGCGCTCGTCGCGAGCGGCCAGGCGGTATTGCTCTACGCACCCGTTACTCGTCACGACGACTTCGCTTCCGCCGTCGCCTACCTCGTGCGGCGCCTCGACGAGAACACCGCGCCCGATAACTACCTTCGAGCGGCACTCTTCATTGCTCACGACGACGCAATCTACGACGAACAGCAGCGGCGCTTTGTAAGGTCACTCAGCGAGCGACACAGCGTCGACGTCGCAGCGAGGCGAGGCCCACGCCCGCCTAACGCGACTGACGTCTTTTGGAACGAAGCCGACGGCGATCCCGCCAACGCCACCTACGTCGCCGAGGTCACTCGAGCGTTCGACGCGGTCCTCGCCCGCACCGGGGACGTCATCGACTCCCTGAGCGATCTCCAGTTCGGCGACGCGACGTCCTTTGAGGACGGTCGTGACCCGAGCAACCACGGTCGTCCCTGGTACCGCTACCGTGTGGCGTCAAAAGACACCATCGATCGTGCTCTCGAGAGAGCGCTGGAAGGTTTCGCCTCGTGGCAGCACGTTGACGGCGACGATCGGGCGAACATCTTGCGCCAAGTGGCGAACGTTATGGCGAGTCGACGGGCAGTGTCGACCGCCATCATGGCTCGCGACGGCGGAAAGACCGCCGCCGAAGCTGACGCGGAAGTGAGTGAAGGCATTGACTTCGCGCGCTTCTACGCCAGCCACGCACCGAATAATGATCTCTCCGAGCCACTCGGCGTCGTGCTCGTCGTGCCGCCATGGAACTTTCCCTACGCCATTCCCGCCGGTGGGATCCTCGCCGCCCTCGCGGCGGGCAACGCCGTCATCTTGAAGCCAGCACCCGAAACCGTCGCCGTGGCGAATGAGCTCGTCCACCAACTCTGGGACGGCGGCGTCCCGCGAGACGTTCTGCAATTAGTTCCCACGCGCGACGACGAGTGTGGTCGCCACCTCGTGACCCACGACAGCGTCAGCGCCGTGATCCTCACCGGCTCTTTCGAGACCGCGACGCTCTTCACGTCGTGGAAGCCGTCACTTCGACTGCTGGCCGAGACGAGCGGCAAGAACGCGCTCGTCATCACCGCGAGCGCCGACGTCGATCTCGCGGTCAGGGATCTCGTCCAGTCGGCCTTCGGCCACGCGGGTCAAAAGTGCAGCGCGGCGAGCCTGGCCATCGTCGAACGTTCGATGTACGAAGATCCAAAGTTTCAATCACAACTCATCGACGCCGTGACCAGTCTTCAAGTCGGAGCGAGTTACGAACTCGGTACCGTGGTGGGTCCGATTATTCGTCCTCCCGAGCCCGCGCTGCTGCGAGCCTTGACGACGCTGGACCCCGGTGAGTCGTGGCTCGTCGAGCCCCGTCGCCTCGAGGAGGAGGGCTATCTCTGGAGTCCGGGCGTCAAGGTTGGCGTGATGCCAGGATCGTGGAGTCACCTCAACGAATGGTTCGGACCGGTGCTGGGCGTCATGGTGACCGCCGATCTCGACGAGGCGATTACCTGGCAAAATCAGACGCCCTACGGCCTTACCGGTGGGCTGCATTCGTTGAACGAAGACGAGTGCGAACGCTGGATCGACGCGGTCGAGGTGGGCAATCTCTACGTGAACCGGGGCACCACCGGGGCCGTCGTGCGCCGCCAACCCTTCGGTGGCTGGAAGCGATCGAGCGTTGGAGCGACGGCTAAAGCGGGCGGGGCGCACTACGTTGACGCTCTTCGACGTTGGCGAGCCTTATCTAACGTGGAGAGCGCGCTGGCGAGCGCGACCACGTGGTGGACCGACTTTGGTTCGAAGGCCCGCGATGAATCGAGGCTCGAAGCAGAGTCGAACCTCGTTCGCTATCGTCACGCATTGAGTCCGGTCGCGCTTCGAATCGATGGCTCATTTACGTTGGAGCAGCTGAACTACCTACGTGGCCTCGTCGCTCTCGGGGGTCTCGACGTTGAGGTCACCGCGGGGGCGCCAGTGTCAACCGTGGCGGGGGTAACGATCGAAACCATCGATGAGTTCATAGAGCGCGCAACGTCGTTCGCGAAGATTCGCTGGCTGAGTGCTGAGACCCCGCCCACTCTCGCACTATTGGAACAGGGGATAAGTGTCGACCACCGCGAACTCGCCCAAAGTGGCTCGGTAGAACTACCGCGCTGGCTCGTGGAGCAGAGTGTCGCGATAACGAACCACCGCTACGGCAACGTTCACGCGGGACCCAAGCCTCGGTGCCCAGGGCTCGGCGTAGCGATGCCTCGCTGAGTTCGAGCGAAGAACTGTCGCTTAAACGCCGACGTCCTTAGGCAGTCCCAGCACGCGCTCGGCGATGATGTTTCGTTGCACCACCGACGTGCCGCCACCAATCGTGAGCGCCTGGGAGTAGAGAAAACCCCAGTACCACGACCTGCCCTCTTCACCGTCAATGCCTCCGGGTCCGTGGTTGGTGAGCATGCCCGCGCTGCCGGCCAGTCGCTGGGCCATCGTCATGACCTCTTGACCGTGGTCGTCGGCGAGCGCCTTGCGCAGACTGGCGTCAGAACTCGTCGCGCGGCCGGCCAACGCGTTGGCGTTGAGGCGCAGGCGCAGAAACCGAAGGATCTCGCCGTGCGACCAGCACGTGACGAGATCGTCGCGTTCGACCTTGGTCAACGATGCCCCCTGCGCACTGACGAGTTTTACCAGGTCGTCAGCCGTTGGGCCTCGCCCCCAGAGAACGCCTTCGCCCGAGAGCGAGACCCGCTCGTTGCCGAGGGTCACCTTCGCGAGTCGCCATCCCTCGTTCACTTCACCCAAGAGATAGTCCGCCGGGAGGCGGACTTCGTCGAGGAAGACCTCGTTAAAGGCGTGGTCACCCGTCATGTCGATGAGCGGACGAATAGTGACGCCCTCGGCGCGCATCGGACAGATGAAGTACGAGATCCCGTTCTGTGGCACTCCCTCGTTCGACGTGCGAGCGAGCAGAATCCCCCAGGTCGCGACGTGGGCGTAACTCGTCCAGACCTTCTGTCCAGTGACGACCCACTCGTCGCCGTCCTTGCGCGCGGACGTGGTCAGGGACGCCAAGTCACTCCCCGCGTCGGGCTCGCTAAAAAGTTGGCACCAGAACTCTTCGCCGCTCAGCAGCTTGGGCAGCCAGCGGTCTTGTTGTTCCTTCGTGCCGGCGGCGACGATCGTCGGGCCGGCCCAGCCAATGCCAATGGGGTTGATCGGACGGCGAACTTTGGCCCGACGAAGTTCGTCGTCAATGAGCAATTGATACTGCGCCGACGCGTTTCGCCCCCACGGCTCGGGCCACGCCGGAGCGACCAACTTCGCCTCAACCAGATCTCTGCCCGAAGGATCGGGGTGCTCGGCGAGCCACGCCCTCAGTTCCAAGCGCCGCGGATCGAGTTCGTCGGCGTCACTTTCGATGGAGTCGGTCATCGGGGCGAGGAGACCCCGTCCCTCGTCAAGCTCGTTACTACGCGTCACGACATTCTCCTCACCTCTACCTCCAACGTAACGCTCTTTGGCGAAACCTTGGATTCGCTCACTCTGGGGCAGCGGCGTCACGGCGACTCGCTTGAAGCAAGAGCGATTCGATCCTCCTGCGCCAGTGGTTCCCCTTCTCAAAATGGCAACCGCGCCAACCGTGTTGTTGAGCGACGGCGACATTGTCGACCCGGTCATCGACAAAGACCACTACCTCTCGATGAGATATTCCGAGATAGATCTCCGCCGCCGGGTAGAACGCGGCTTCCTCTTTTTGGTGGCCGAGTTGTCCAGAATAGGCAACACCTTCAAAGGGCATGAGCGGTGCCAGGCGACGCTCGAGGTACGCGACTCGACGACGCTCTTGGTCGGTCGCGAGTACTACTCGTGCACCACGACTCGACCACTCCTTCGCCGCACTGACTACTTCATTGTCGACGAAAAAGTCACCGTCGAACCAGCACGAGAGGGCGTCTTCAACGTCTATGTTCCATCCGAGAGAGGAAAACGCCTCGGCGAGTCCGACTTCAATGGCTTGGCGTCCCACAATGATCTCCGGCCACCACCGCCGAAAGAACGTGGTCCGCAGGTCGTCGGCGTCGACACCAAAGCGTCGAGAGAATTGGCTCAGCCAGTGGTCTCGGGGGTCATTCGGTGTGGCCAGAAGAACGCCGTCAACGTCCAACGCCAGCACGACACCAGTCAGTCGTGGGGAATCAGCCATACACAATCATCGTGCCACTACCGCCGATGCGTGCGGGCTCGACGTCGACGACTATCGCCGAGAATGAGGCGCTGTAGGCGATAAATGACTCTCTGGGGTTTGTTTAAATGCGGCGTTGGCGGCGGACTAATCCGATAACGCAACCGACGTTTGAGAATCTCGCTCGCGGAGACCGGCCCACCGTATGACTTTGAGGCGCAGTCCACGTGCCCGACAATACTGGCGAAACATTGCCGAGCCAGATAGTGGCGCCACCGAGCGCCGTCGATTGAGAGTACCCGAGTCTTATACTGCGAACTATGGCCGTACTTTTCTGGTTAATCATCATCCTCGTGTGTATCTTCGCGGAGATTCACACCAACGCCTTCCTCGCCGTGTTCTTTGGCGCTGGCGCGGTCATTCCCTTCTTTCTCGCACTGTGGAGTGTGCCGTTCGCGGTGCAGGCGGTGGTGTGGCTCATTATCTCTGGACTGTTGATTGGCATACTTCGTCCCGCGGCGTTGCATAGATTCCATCACCGTGGAATACTCGATCTCTCGGCACCATCAAAGAGTTCGATGACGAGTCTGACGGGCTTCGTTGAGGACACCGTTGGCGATGAAGGCCACCCCGGACACGTCAAGATTAAGGGCGAAGTGTGGAAGGCAGTGACCTCGTCGCCCGAATCGATTCCCGACGGGACTCAAGTGGTCGTCACGAAGTCCTTTGGAACCACGCTCTGGGTTGAGCGGATCTAGGCCGCGCTCGAGCGAGCGAGCGCCATCGCTGCGTAGAGGGCGATACCCGTCGCCATCGCGCTTTCGTTCAGTCGCATCCGGTTCGAATGGCAGGGCGCAACGTGAGAGAGCTCGACGCCCTCCGGGCAGGTACCAAGAAATACCATCGCGCCCGGCACACGCTCGAGCACGTAACTGAAGTCCTCGGCGCCCATGATTGGAGATGGAAGCTCCATCACGTGTTCCGCCCCGATGAGGCGCGTAGCTACGCCCCGGGTCCATTCCGCAATTGACGCGTCATTCACCGTCACTGGAAAACCGGAAGTTATCTGAACGTCCGCCGTCGCGCCGTGCGCTGACGCGATGCCCGTCGCCAGTTGGCGCACCTCGTTGTGCACCAACTCACGGGTTCGAGACGAAATCGCTCGTACGGTGCCGTGGATGGAGGCGCGCTCGGGAATGACGTTGGTGGTCGTGCCCGCGTTGATGTGAGCCACCGTCACCACGGCGGGATCGAAGATGTCAATCCTTCGTGTCACCATCGACTGTATGGCGAGCACTATCTCACAGGCTATGGGAATCGGGTCAAGCGCTTGATGCGGCATCGACGCGTGTCCGCCGCGGCCCACCACGTCGATGTAGATCTCATCAGCCGACGCCATGATCGTTCCACCCCTTGTGGCCATCATTCCGCTGGGGAAGTTCGGACTCTGATGGATCGCGAAAGCCACGTCCACCGCACCCGCGACGTCGAGTACGCCTTCATCAATCATGTACCGAGCGCCGTGTAGCCCTTCTTCGCCCGGTTGAAACATGAATACCACCCGACCGGTGAGATCGTCTTCGTGCGAGTGCAGCAGTGTGGCCGCGCCCGCCAGCATCGCAACGTGCGCGTCGTGGCCACACGCGTGCATCGCGCCGGGCACCGTACTGGCGAAGTCGAGGCCAGTATCCTCGGGCATCGGCAGTGCGTCCATGTCGCCTCGCAGTAGCACGGTCGGTCCCGGTTGGCCGCTGTCGAGTACCGCCACCACACTCGAGAGCGACGAGCCCGTCGTAACCTCAAGTCCCAACCCGTCGAGTGCTTTGAGCACTGCGGCCTGCGTGCGCGGTAGGTCGAGCCCGAGCTCTGGATGTGCATGAATATCTCTTCGCAACGACACCGCCGCTGGCAATAGCGCTTGTGCTTCGGCTAGGAGTGGCTTCAAGTTTTCCATTGAGCCAAGACTAGACACGTCACGAGGCCTCGCCGAGACGATGACCCTGGCCATTTACCAAATGACGGTCTTGTCCCAGAACGAGAAGATTACGTAACGAAGTGAAAGTATTTGACGAAAGGAGCCGTGTCCTAGCGGGGTTCAATCAGATGTCACACTTCACCGCCAGACCCCGCGCATTTCCGAAGTGCCTGTGAGTGGTTGAACTACTGCTTCGTCGTCGTTACTACCGCCGCGTTCTTCGCAACGTTCGTCACCGTCTTTATCGAAACGGTGACCGAGGCTGCGCCTTTCAAGAATGCGGCGACGGCCTGAGCACGCTTCTTCGCGAGAGCGGCGTTTGACTTCGCGTATCCGGTCACCGTCACGCTCGCCCCCCTACTCAACTTCTTTGCCAAGGCCTTGATCGCGCTCTTGTCCGAGGAACTGAGAGAACTACTCTTCGCGGTGAAACTGACGGTCACCGGCGCGGGCACGGGGTGTTTAGTGGGCGCCTTGGTCGTGGTCGTCGTGGGGCGTGTCGTCGTCGTCGTGGTCGCCGTGGCCGTGGTCGTCGTGGTGGGTGCCTCGGTCGTGGTCGTCGCCGCCGTGGCGAAAGTCACCACGGTTGGCGAGGACGAGACAGCCAGGTACGTGGCGTCCGCCGCCTTCGTCGCGGTTACCAGGCATGTGCCTGCGGTGGTGGCGCTGAGCGAAGAGCCGGTTAACGAACAACCCGTCGCGGTGCCGTTCGTGACGCTGTAGGTCAACGCCCCGGTACCCGATCCACCACTGGTGGCGAGAGTCAAGGTCGTGCCCACGGTGCCCGAGAGCGTGGTGACCGATAGCGCGACCTGGGACGACGCAGTGATCGCAATCGTGGAAGGAGTCGGATTCGTTGCGCTGAAGAACCCACCGGCGGCGGCGACGCTCGCGGTGAGCGAACAGGTGCCCGCGCCGACGTACGTCACCGTTAGACCGTTGCTTCCTACCGTGCACACGCTGGGGGTCGTGCTGGCGAGCGACGTAGTACCACCGCTGGACGTGGAGATCGTTGCCGTGAAACTGCCGCCGACGCTACCACTGGCGGGCAGGTTGCTGATTGTTGGCGTGCTGGGACTCTGCCCCGTCACCTCGATGCTTTGCTGGACCGTCGTGGCGGCGCTGAACGAAGGATCACCGTACTGATCGGCGTCAATCACGCACGTCCCAGCATCGGTGAAGTGGACAGTTCCTTCTGCGTCCATAACGCAACCCGTCGAGGTCTGGTCAATGCTCAATGACACTGGTAGAGCACTAGAGGCAGTCGCCGTTGGCACGTACGTTGGACCCCCCGCTAAAGCGCTGGTCGGTGCCAGGGACGTGAACGACACGGACTGGACGCCTTGCGACGGCGCGCTCGACG